>Ga0307508_10000259_pt1 | contig 64708 bp, 85 predicted proteins | sample 9_EM_MG_FD_203089 | JGI IMG/M metagenome (GOLD analysis project Ga0307508, IMG submission 203089) | Populus trichocarpa ectomycorrhiza microbial communities from riparian zone in the Pacific Northwest, United States - 9_EM | ecosystem: Host-associated > Plants > Roots > Unclassified | place... | reverse complement strand
AAAAGAGGGAGTGGCACGACTACTGATCGACAAGGGCGCTGACGTTACTGCTGCCGACAAAGACGGACAGACATCACTTCATTTGGCGTCGAAGAGCGGAAAAGAGGGAGTGGCACGACTACTGATCGACAAGGGCGCTGACGTTACTGCTGCCGACAAAGATGGACGGACACCACTTCACCTGGCAGCTTTGAATGGTCATCAGCAGGTTGCCGAACTTCTGTTGGATCGTGGCGCAGACGTGGATGCTCGTGACGCCGACGCAGCGAGCCCACTGAGTCTAGCATTGCAAACAGACACCGGGTTGGTGGCGGGGTATGACTGTCGGAAGGGAGTGGTTGCCGTCCTGTTATACTTCAATGCACGACCCGAACCGTCTGACATTGGAACTGCGGCACATGCTCGCCAATTCGATATCGTTAGGATGTTGCTCGCTGCTCCTGGTGGTCTTGGAACACGCTCAACAAAACCCATGGATAAGGCTGAAGGCAAAGCAATAATCGAGGCTATCTTAACAAAGTCGCTGGAGAGCATAGCTGTTCACGATTTCGGCTGGCTGAAGGACTTGGTCCAAGCGGATTTCACGTTTTCAGAGGTGGCCGATATGTTACTAATGGACGACTCGAGCGATGAGCATGACGAGACAGCGGGCGGGAATGCGAGACATATAACCGACTCGCGTCTGACAGCACTCTCGCATCTGCAAAACTGTCTACACGATTACGTCTTTGATCTGAACGTTGAGCGCCAGATTCGGGCCCCACAGTGCCCGGGGGTTTCATCTCTCGAAGGAAAAGATGCGGCCCCCTTCACGGATCCAGCATTCGTCAATTATGAGCAGCAGAAGACACTGGATCACGAGATTCGACAAATTTTCCGACGAATCTGGAAACCAATGCCGGATATCGTCGGCACAGACGGCCCAGCAGTCTCTGCTGTTGTTTGCTATGTTGGTGCTCTTACATCAGCGCCGCCGTGGCTCCGGCGGCATGGTGATTTTGGATGGATCCCAAGCTAACTGATCGCCGACTGCAGACACTTGCGGCCGCGCGAGACAGCTACACAAGGATCCACAAAGCCCTCGACGATGTTGTGCTAGGAATCGAGAAATGCAACAAACGCGGGTTTAGTTGCGATAGCTTCACAATATTGACGAGATCTGCTTCGTTCCGGAATGCCGTCAAATTGACTCGAGTATCAATTTTGACTGTCTACAGGCTCCAAGATGCCTTGAAACACCCTCTAGATCTTGAGCGTGTCGTATCCGAGCTTCTGCGTCCGTTGGGTTTGAGCCCCTACGATGTCCTTGGGCGTGAAGAGCTGGACAACACAAAATCGAACCAAGATTGCCTTACTCGGGGGATCCACATGGCCGCCATATTGGCCCAGATCTTTTCGGTCGGTCTTATGACATATACCGGGACCCACTCGAGCCCAATCTCCGATACCAGACTCGGGCGTGAGGTTGATTCCTTTACTCTAACGGGTCTTGGCGGCAGCGACGTCGGGCACCAATGGCAATTACAGATGACATGGCAAAAATTGGCGTGTTTTGGTGACATGATTGGTGGTCCGGTCTGGGTGGTTCACCAGGTGGAGGCCGCAGGTTCATTCGGGAAACCTTCGCACCTAGTGGCGAGCCTTGAAGATATTGCAGACACCTGGGGCCGAGTGTACCTCGAGCAGTCTCCGGAAGGCGATCGGTTTCTTGGCTTCCGGATTGGAGGCGGACAGGTCAGACCCTTGCACCCAGAAGCCAGTAGCTACGCCAAGCTCGCTGAAAACGGCAATATTCCTTGCCATTGGGAGAGAAGCTTACCACCGGATCGCGCCCCATTGCCTCCAACGACCCGCATTGGGTTTGGACCCGCGGACTTGCTTTGCATCGGGGCATTGTCGGAGAATACCCAGTGCACCTTTGGTGAAGTGGCGGGATATGGAGCAGCGCGGCTGTCTTTTCTGACAGAGCTTGCCGTTAATAGAACCTGGTGGAGGACGGAGGAACTAACGGCTCAGGTACAAGCGGGCCAATACGTGGGTGTCGCAATCGGTGGCGTGCAAAAGAGGATCGACGGCGTCTCCTTGAAAACGGCGATCTGGGATGCGTGGTGTGAACTGAAGGACATAACCCGCCTCGCAGCACGATGGGGACTGCAACTCAGCTTGTGCACCGGCGCGGCTCGCAGGGTCTGTCTGAAGGAGCTGTTTTGTGATAAAGTCATCGACTTCGCGGCCGCCATGAGACCCCAGGAATGGGGCCGGATTATGAATGTCTATCGGCACATCTTCGTCGGAACCACGGTGTCGGAATTCTGTGCTCGGGCGAACATCCTACGCCAGACGAATTCCAGCGACTATCACGATCTGTGGGTGGTCTGCAATGTTGCTCTAAGCGTACTGCACTTGACCGGTCCGACAGCCGGTGGCGACACGCTAAAGATATGGTGGCCATCCCCAAACGAGACGGAGAACGAAACGCTCGGCCTACACGTCGACGGAAACTGGGCCACTCTTTTCAAGGACAACCCCGACCAGGCCGTTTTCGCCGTCGCCACGCCGTCCTGCCTCTGCCTCGGCAACCGCATCACCTGCCGAGAGCCGTGGTCGTGGGACTACAGGATTCACTACCTGGAAACCATAGTCGCTGTCGACAGGACCTGCAGGACACGATACAGTTCGCCGCCCCCAAGCGGCCAGGATTGGATCCTGGCGGGCAGCCTGTACGCGCTGGGCGAGGGGTTTTTGGTCGTTTCTCACGGCGGGGTAAACCGGCCGGGCCTCAGTGCGCAGTGGAGAGGCTGGCCGTGGGTTCCGGAGGCATTGCGCCGGAGATTTGTCAGGAGATACCTGAGGGAGTTGGCCCACAACGAGCCGCACGGTCTTTCGTGGGAGCTGTTGGTCTCCCTTGGAAGATCTACAGCATAGTGGCATCCTTTCGTCCTTGGGTATACTTTTCCCCTTCTCTCATTGAGCTAGGTTCCATTTTTCTAGGATGGGGGGTGTCAAGATTAGACGTCCGGAAGTTCTGGAAGGCGCACGAAGATGACATAAGAGTATTGTGTCCCGGGGTGGGCGAGCGTGTATATATGGCCTCTCTGGCCCAAGGAGAAGAACCACCGATCTCCTTATCTATCTCTCTATCCCAATATCTTTAACAGGGAGGTTCTTTTGGTTCTGTTTAGATTATGTGCTTTTGGGCCGATGGATGTATGGCTTTTTATATTTCTATTTTTCTTGCGTTATATATATGTCTGCAAATTACATACATATGTACTTACGTATGCACATACTTAGTACTTTTGGTTTTTTCTCAGTGAGTCCAATAAAGGGATACTGGTGTGCCGGCTGCGTGTCTCCTATTCTTTTGACAATGAGGTGCCCTGCTTTGCGACCGACAACACAGAACACAATCGTGGGGGACACAGCGGACGACAAATATCTCGGGGAATGGCACGGGGCTTTCATGGCCTCTGTGGAAGAGGAGTCGGAGTCTGGGGGTGGCTTTCTTCTCTTTTCTTTGTCTTTCCTTTTTGTAGTTCCCTTTTGTTTTTTCTTGTGCCATTTCCTTAGTTCGTTCTATACCGTCAGGACAGGCTTAGGCGAAAGGCAAAGGAGGGCTATCTATCTAGGGCACAACCGGCCACCTACAGATTGATCGAGGTCGGGGTCGGATTTTTTTTGTTTTTTCACTACTCGCATACGACCTAGGTAGATCATGGCTAGCTGTCCAGGTTTCCCGTCCGTAACGTTAGTCTGCGCGAAGGCGGCATGTTGCAAGCTTCTCTGCCTTCCCTCCAGGCCTGTCCCAAGAAGATATGATGCGCACCAGGGATATCGCAAAGCATTTGACAAAAGGAAAGAACTAGGAAATCAACGACTGTCCCCCACATACCCATCTGCGGGCGCCATGAAGGATGGCGTGGGGAGAATCCGAGGTTGTTCCTCGGCACCCAGCCCTTCGGCAGCCACACTCCGCTCCTCCCCCTTTTCTTCCGCTCCTGGAGTCCCCTCTGACGCCTCACTCTGCACGTCTTTACTAGCCGGAGCTGGGACCAGCCTTCCCACGTCCGTGGTGGAGAGGAAGTCCAGTGCCTCATGGCTGCACCTTGTGCCAGGGAGAAGGGCATCCCCGATCGTGAACCGGCTCCTCCACCTTCTGGTTTCCTTCCGTACCTAGGCCCAAAAGATTCTCTGTTGGGCTTTCCACTCGGAGTATGTACGCCTTGAAAAGGTGCTCCGGCTTTGCGTCCTGCACGAGCACTGCCAGCACTGAGCGGTGATCGGTTCTTCGTCTAGTTCAGGTACCGCCTAGTGACCCGTCTTCAGCTGGTAAAACCTTGAGGCGAGCCTTTCTTGGAGCTTTCCGCAACCGTGCCATCCGGCTTGTGCCTGCTCGGTATCTTATACTTCTTCCAGGAATCCCGACCTCCAGCCCATTGGCGGGCTTCCGCCCACTTCTTCTCGGAGATCTCTCGCTTAGGGTGCACGAGGAATCTGGGGAGCGGCATGCATCGATTCACCCGCGCTTCCGTCTGGTCCGAGTATCCAAGCCATTCCACCGCGCGAGCGTCTACCTAGCTCCTCTGCTGTAAGCTTGGCTAGCTCGTCGGCCTTCTCGTTCCCTAGCACGCCCATTCATGTGCGTCGCGTACCGTCGGATATCGATGGTGATGTCCGGCCTGCCCTCCACAGTGCCGCGATTTTCTTTTTCGCCTGGTGCGTGTTCATTTATATGACCGGCCAGGCTCCTCCTCCGAGTGCTCTGGCGGCCCCACTGTATTTACTTACTCCCTTGACTGTCAAAATCGCTGGAATTATGAATTTAAATTACTCTTTATATTTAATGCGACGACACGGTTGTATTTTTTCTCTGATGTGGCTGGTGGGTGTGTTGTCTCGTATTGGAATTGTACGGCCGGGTAGTTAATGATAATTACATATGCACGGGATCGCCATCAAAGATCTACTCGCAGACATCCATGCATGTCAGCCCAAATCCTCTGATAGCAGAACCCTTCTCTCCCCTTCTTCCCTCCTCTTCTCTATCCGACCTCGCAATCTTTACTTCTTTCCACTCGCTTCACCGTCGTTACCGTCGCCATACCATCCTGACACACGCCCCGCGAAGAAAAATCCGATGCGTGGACTGACTCGGCTTGCAAACTCAAGCGCGGACCTGAAGGGTCGACGGTAGTGTTTAAACGGATACTGCCAGTCCCGAACTGCGCGAAGTTCTCCACCATTCCCCGTCGGGGTTGCCGGCCTCACTCGCCTCCCGTCACGCGCTTTGCCTCCCGTATGCATCGTTGCCGCCGCCGACATCCACCTACACCGCGCCCCTGTCTTCACGATGCCGCACTACAACCCTGCGCACTACCGGCCCACACCGGCGTAGGCGATAATCGGGCTCCTGGCGTCGTTACTGGTCCTGATCCTGATCCTAGAAGCGACGCTGTTCGAGAGTCACGACATCTACGCCTCGCACATCGGTCTCACGCACACTAGCGCGATGATGGTGACGTGATTCTTCACGCTCCTCGGCCACTCGCTCATGCGGCGGTCCCCGCGACTCGCGCCGTGCCTCATCACCGACACTGATTCGGCGAGCGCCACGACGCTGGGTGGCAGCGGGGGGCAGGTGACCAAGGGCCGCCGGAGGGCGGGCATCGGCCATTGGGTGGGGGGCGCACCCGCCACCGCTACAACGTGCCGTTACAAGGGATTCGGCGTGGGCGACGAGTGATGGCTCGAGGGGTCGCCCGGAGCCATGAGTTACATGTCGCCCATCTCGCTTGTGCATGCGCGGGAGTGCAAGTGCGGAGGTGAGGGTCACGGAAATACACTCTCTATCGTACATACGAACAGCGACGGATCGCCGGCGATATCGATACCCGGTCTCGATGCACACACACGCAAACTAACGGGATTATCCCAGAATCAACTTGACTGTATCTCCCGCATGCCTTAATTCAGCCACCGGTTTCGATCGCTGGAAGACTTGGAAGCCGTGGTGTGGACCACCACGGGGGGGGAGGGGGTTGATTGTACATAGATCGTATCGCGATTTCGTACACTTCTTGTGAATACGAACAATGTCCAAACACGCAGAGATACCACCGACGCGGCTTGACATACAGGTGTTTTCGGTCCTGGCGACGGGTGAAGTCTAGCTGCAATGAACAGGGTATCCGATCGTATCGACGAGAGCAGGCTTGCGGGAGGGAACGAGGCGTTGGGCGCCGCGACTCCCACCCCGCCCCGTGTGACCGGCCCGACGTCGCGTACCTATATGCATGGATAGATACATTCTAGTTACCTCCTCTGCAGCATGCGTTCAAAGTGCATCACTCCGTCGGGCGCGCAAAGATTGCATAAATTGCATTTTACTTCAAGGACTGCTCCGCCGCACTCGGCGTAGCCGCTACGTAGGTAACTACTGGCGTGATGGCGCAGTTCTCCAGCCATGGATTGTGTAGTTGTGGCTTGCTGGCGTTGACAACATGATGCGGCTCTTCCGTATGCGTACTTGCCGGACCAACAGTAAATCGTCGGCTATCGATACATCTTTGGCGCCTTCCGGCCGCCAGTTGCGAGGATTTGTTCATAAGTTGATGAAGGTACAGTACATATGTCGGTCTTGCCGCAACTACCGCAGACCGTCTTCGGTCTGGTCGCCAATCGGCACGCGGAACTTGTCGCCCAGCACCCTCCACTTCCGCGACGATCGCGAACGGCGACCCGCTAAACATTAACTAAGGTAGTTAAGCCCTGTTTGGTTCGACCGTATTTTGAGAAGCTACCACACAAAACCGAGAAACCATCGGTTTGGAGTTTACGTGAGCGTTTGGCACCCCCTTCCGAGTTGTCGGTTCAAGAAAATATGAACTATTTTCTGAGCGGCATAATATTTTGAATATTCTGACTGAGCCACAAGGAAAAAAAACCACCGCCACCACTAACTAGTATCTATCAGCGAGTATCTTCATGATGCTTTACCCCTGAATCAATTCCATTACAGCTACAGCTACAATGTCCGACTCCACTACCCCATTCCTCAGCTTAGGAAGGCTCCTTGCGGCCGCTGCTCTTGTCGCTCAACACGAGAATACGATATACGATAGAAACCATATTATACCTCGAAGTCGACTGGGAAGCACCATGTTGACGATCTTTTATCTTCTATTTTTTCCGTATGCCACTCGTAACCTCCTTCACATTACGCGATTGGTGTATTGCACATGATCACCTTCAACCCACGAGGCATATCAGTGTTGAGGAGCAACTCGTGATATTCCTACCACTGCTTACATACGGACAAGTGATTCCCGCTTAAACCCATTCTCCACTCGCTTGCCCATCTGAACCTCTAGAACCAAAGCCTCCACAGGTGCAAGTTCCATGTCTTCGCTCCGGGTCGCTCGTGCTCCGGGGCGTAACTGACCAGTTTGCGATGACGATGCTGGCGGCAATGTTTGGGTGAAAGGAGGCTCCGAAGGGTCTATCCGTAAAACCTTGTGCGAAACTCCGAGTAGCTTCACTGCTGTATAGCCGTCGCTGTGTTTCTGTGTTGCTGTCGCCGTATTGCCTTCGCCGCGCCACTGCGATGCCGCTGGATAGGTGGATATGTAAATGGCTGTATCGCTGCTGTGCAGCAGTACCGCTCGCTTTTGTAATGGTGGCGTAACTGTCTTCATCATGTCGGTAATGTTCGTAGCTTCTGAACAAAGGAGGCTGGCAATTGTGGCGTTGCGTAGATATTGTGAGGGTGAAAATATGGAAGAAATACGGGTTGCCAAACAGGTGGTGGGGGGGGCTTGGCGCTAAAAGCTATATCTAGCTTTGCGAACCTTCAACTTCTCGCGAACCGACGGTTGGCGAAATACCGTCGAACCAAACAGGGCCTAAGTCGAATCCTGCGAACCGTGCCAAGGAAGTCCTGCTCCGGAGCACGAACAAAGACTGGACGAAAAGAAACGCAAGGAAAAGCGGGAGTCAGGTGGTCGCGACTAGTGGGAAACCATATGTACAGCATCGAGTGGCTCTTCTCAACCATGACACTTGTCTCTAGTGGGGTAATCGGAGCTACCGAAGGCTGGGTCTCCACGACTGAGAGCCATTCGCAGCATGATGGGGTTGTGCGGCTCCCTCGTGGTCGACCGCTGCACGACGCGGTGGAGAACCAATATGAAGCGCTGGCTTGCTGCTCTTGGATCAGGCACCGACGTCTCGGCTGCCGACAACAACAGGTTTACGCCGCCGCACACTGTGGTCAGGAACGCGCAGGGCCAGGAAGGGCATCGTCATCGAAATCCGATGGTGCCCAGCCCACAAGGGAGTCGCTGGCAACGAGAAGGCCGATGAGTGGGCAAAGGTTGCAGCAGGGGAGCCGAACACCCGCGGGGTGGAGTGGCTAAGCTCCTCAGGCCGAACGAAGGTGCGGGTGGCACCTCTCCCACGATCTCTTGCCAGCCTCAAGCGGGAAATCTCAGAGAAAAAGTGGGCGGAGGCACGTCAGTGGGCCGGAGGTCGGACCTCGAAGACGAAGTACCGCATGCCGAAGAGCCAGAAACCGATAGCGCGGTGGCCGGCAGCACCAAGAGGCTCGCCTCGAGGTTCTACCAGCTGAAGACGGGACACGCCCGCACAGGACAATACCTGCGCTGGGCTAAGGTCCGCCCCGAGGCCCAGTGCTGGTGGTGCAAGTGCCCCTCGCAAACGAGAGACCACCTCTTCAAGGTGTGCCCGGAATGGAAGACGCAGCAGAAGACTCTGTGGGTGGAGGTGCTGAAGGAGACCAAGAGGCGGAAGAGCAGGTGGACGGTCCGGGACCTGATGGCCGATGAGAGATGTGGGCAGGCAGTGCTGGACTTTCTCTATTCTACGGACGTGGGAAGGCTGGTGCCGCCGCTGAAAAAGGAAGACGACGCCGGAAGCGAGGTGTCTGAGTGGGAGCTCCGGGAGCGGCAGCAGCGGCAAGAGGAAGGGGAGGGGGAGGGGGAGGCGCCGGGTGCCGGGGACGATATGAGCGATGGGGAGGGACTTCCGCTGTTCCATCCCACCCCTCCATTCATGGCATCGGCAGGCGAGGAGTAGGGGACGGATCGCGCGTTTCTTTTGTTCTCTCCTTTGTCAATTTCGTTGGACGCGTCTACTTTCTCTGGGGACAGGCCGCGCGGAGGGCAAAGGGGAGCTTGCAACGAGCCGCCACTGCGCGGACTGCGGACAGGAAAAACCGGACAAAATGTACGCCGCCATGATCTACATAGGTCGAATGCGAGTATGATTAAACAAAAAAAAAACTGCGGTCAAGAACGGGCACGATGCGCTGGCCCGGCGGCTCGTTACCGCAACCGCCCCGCCCTGCTCCCAGCAGCAGCTAGGTAGCTACTCTTCCTTTTAATCTAGTGTTAGTCACAACCGATGTATCTTATGCAGCTGTAGTTATTCAAGTAGCTACTAGCTAAAGATTCTTCTGAAAGATCCAATCTTGCAGCTCTAATTTTATGTCTATTTCTTTGCTGTGTTTATGACCAAAAAATATATTTATACTGTATTCGGGGTTTCTTTTTTTGTTGCTTTTGCCCCCAGCTGTGGCGTCAGTGTGCGGGCCGAGGGGAAATAAAATCCAAATCCAAATAGTATCGCCCCCTTCCCAATAGTTATTATAATTCTATCAGGTTCACAATACTTATCCACAGGGGGCGGGTTTCAATTTTTTCCGTCTGCACGTGGTGTCGGGTCAGCTACATCATGCCTCTCGCTGGAGTCGGGTATCAGGGGCGCTTGGGCGCGGCCCAATAACCGGGGGGAGGGGGGGACGATTCGATCTCCGGCTTCACAGCCTCCCGGAGGGTGATAAGGCCAGGGGGTCGCAGTGCGTGGTATCAATCCTGGCTTCTCGGCCAGGGTGGAAACAATAGTCCTGCCACCAGAGCCGATACCTAATACCGCTCCGGGCGACCATCATCATTGATGATGGAGAAACGCCAAGCAACCAGCGGAGGGAACACAGCCAGTGTTCTACATAGACCAGACCTGTCTGCATACCGGTCTATGTCGGCCTTCCAAGACCCAGACCCGACCGTCGGCCTGAATAAAACCAGGCCGATCCCGAATAAGGGTTGGTCCCTCACATGTTTAGAGTAGGTCGGCCGACGTCGGCCGACATCAGGACAACCCCAAGAAAAATATTTTTCTCTGCAGGCGCAGGCGGTGCGGACCAGCCGAAGCGGGGCGACCAGACAACAATCTATCCCCCACCACCACTACTACGAATTACCGCAATACCCACCCATGCTCACAGCATGCCACATCCTCGGGGAAAGGAAGCCAGCCAAAATCACCAGGCTCGCTGTGGTACCAGTTAGCAAATACAGACTGATTGTTGGAAATTCTTCTCGCTGCTGTGCTTGGAAGGATGATGCAGCCGGAATGGATGATGAGTCCGGAATGGATGACGAGGCAGGAATGGGTGATTGGGGAGGTCAACATCGGCAGGCAGGTGTATATAATGTCTTCATTTCTCCTTGTCTCGTATCTTCTTTATCGCTTCAACCAATACTCAACATACTGGTTACTATCTCTCCTCACTGCTCTTTCAGACCCGATAAAATCTTAAAACTGATGACGGCCTATCTCTGGTTCGGAGTGCCATGGTTGACTCCAAGTAGTATACGAATGAGCGAGAGCCCTACGGTGACGCCGAGTCGGTACAAGAGGCGGTGGGCGAGAAAGGTATCGGCACTGTCGTAGTGAAATTTTCTTCAAAATGAACGTTGTTCTGGCAGACCTATCCCGACGTCGGCAGACAGACCCGACCTACGGTTGATCGGTCTGGATATACCCCGACCAGACCCAACCTGACCCAAAATCATTCCAGACTGGTCTATGTGCTAGTAGAGCACCGAACACAGCCCCCAGGGCTGTACATCTTTTCGGATAGCTCCTGAGCGGGCTCGGGTGTAGTCGGCTACGCTGGTACCTGGAAGAGGTGGACTTCACTGGAAGGGCCACAAGTACACATAGGCCTTCAGCGGGAAGCATATGACGCCTGGTGTGCAGCTCAAACTCTGCTGTTATTGTCTCGTCGCCCCTCTTTGACCGGCCCACACCGCCCCTTGCCCGAGCTTGGAAAAATTTGCACTTCGGCCTCTCACCCATGAGCGCATTACCATCTACACAAGATGCCCAAGCAGCGATCCGAACGGTGGGCTCGGACGAGCCCGGCCCCGGCCAGAGGTACGCGCTTGAGGCAAGGAAGCACATTGCTACGATCTGCCGGAGAAGGCCAGGGACCACAATCGAACCCCGCTGGTGCCCTACTCGCAAGGGGTGCCAGGAAATGAGAAGGCGGATGAATGGGCAAAGATGGCAGCGGACAAGCCAAACGCTCACGGCGTGGAACACCTCCGATCTTGGTGGTAGGGCGACCAGCCAGGGCAACCCCCCAGATCATTGCCACGCTTGAAATGCTCGATCACACGGCTCGTGCGGCAGTCCGCGAGGGCATGTTACGGTGGATCACAGAGGCCAAGTGGCGGGAAGCAAAGGTTTGGGCAAAATTAAAGGTTACCGGGAAGAAATACCGATACAGTCGACTTTTGGAACCATGCAAAAAGCCCGACTCAGGCCCAGCAAACGCCTACAAGCGGCTAGCTGCGAAATTCTACTTAGTCGAAGACGGGTCATTGCCTTACTGGAGAATACCTCATGTGGGCGAAGAAGCAGCCCACCGCTAAGCGCTGGTGGTGCGCTTATAGTGCCCAGACGCGGGAGAACCTCTTCAAGTGCTCAGTGCTGACCACACTGGAAACACCAGCAGAAAACCCTGTGGGCGGAGGTGCAGAGAGAGACAGGGAGAGGTAAGGACCGGTTCGATCCATGATATCTTCGCCGATGAGCGATGCAGTCAGGGGGCCTTGGACCTCCCCGTCACCGCGGACAGTGGCCTATTCGGACTGGGTGTACCACCATGATATAGCCAGGTCGCACGCTAGTAGTAACAAAACAAACAAAACAAACAAAACAGTACAGGGCGCGACTTATCGAAAGAATGCGAAATTTCGTCATCTTGGACGAAGACCAGAACGCTTTCCGATTTGCTAATCATTCTGCGGATGCATACTTAGAGACTCGTAAAGTCACCGGCCGCAACACCATCGTGCCTGCCCACCCACAACAAGCAGTCAACTAGATACCCGCGATGCCAGACGGCAATACCAGCTATGATCCCTATGCACCACCCGATTCCGCCTTCCCAAAACCCAGAAACCTACTCACAGCCCCAAGAAATGCCCACCAGATTCCGCGTACAGCTCCACCATATCTTCCCCTACGAACGGAATTTTTTAAATTATGTTGTTCCTCCCCTCTTGCCGATAATATCATGCGTGAGAACAATTCTTTCTCCTGTGTTGGTGGCCGATCGTTCCCAGCAAAACAGTAGTGCATCATGAGATCTCGCTCGTTTGCCGGCTTACCGACTCCAGTCCAGTCCAGTCGGGCTCCAAAATTATACCTCTGGTGGACGAAGAACTAGGCCACCGCAAAGCGCGGGTGGTGCCAATACAAGGTACAGACGGGGGAGCACCTGCTCAAGAATTTCCCGGGCCGGAAGCTGCAACAGACGACTCTATGGGCACTGGGCGGAGGTACAGCGGGAGAATGGACGCGACGCAGGAGAGGGCTAGGGATAGGAAATGGCGGAAGGTTCGTTTCTTTTAGTCGGTCCTTTCAGTCTCTCCCTTGTCACCGGTGTGTATTTCTTATGTCTTTCGAAGCGGGAATAGGTAGGCCAGGCGGGGGCAGTGGGGATTTACCGCGCGCCGCCTACGGGGGAGCAGTTGAAGCGGGGCTGTTGAAATCCCTGCACAGACCCGCACTAGCGTGGTCATGCGCCTCGCACGCGCCCTAATCTCGGCTGTAGCCGCGGACGAGAACATGGGACGACGGCCTTTTAACGTGGAAGCCAAGACCTCGAATCACTTTTCACGTTCCGGAGAATTCCATATCTAGCTGAATTGGCCGACGGCACGTGCTGTGACTCGCCAGAAATGATTGTATCAATTGGTCACCTCATGCTAGTTGCGATTAGGGTTTGCTTTTCCAGATGAATATCCATTCGGTTCCACTTCTCTGGCGGAAGTTTCATGCATTCTTGATCTCCCCTTGTTTTCATAGTGATGGTGATGATGATGATTCATTAATCGTGTGCGACCCTATTGGATCCTGACGATATTATATACAGTCCTATCCTGTTCGCCGTCCGCTGCGCCCTCGAGCAGTCCGCCAGCGGCTCCCGCCCGGCCTGTCCCACTGGAAGAGGTAGAGAAAGAAAGAAAGAAAGAGAAAGACTCAAGATTGACATAGGAGAGAGAGAAGGGAAAAGGGAAGGGAAAAGAGTGTGTGGCTAAGGGGACCGTGAACAAAAGAGAAGGACAAAAGAGCGTGACTAAGGAGACCGTGTATCTCCCCCCTCCCTCTCCCCCATTGGTTCCGGTGGCAGCTCCAGCGGCCCCACCCTTGCCCCCACCTCGTCATTCTCAAGAAGTCCAGGATCACTCTAGTGCACCGCTCGTCCACAAATAGTTCCCTGATTGCGAACCGGTTCTTTCCTCTTCCTGTCTTTTTCCGTATCTCTACCCACATTATCTTCTGTTGCGGCCTCCACCTGTTGCAATTATTGAACAGGTGTTCCCTCGTCTGCGTCCTGTACTGACACCACCCGCACTCTGCCGTGTCTGAGTTCTTTATCCGATCCAGGTCTTGGCCTGTGCGGCAGTGCCCCGTCTCGAGCTGGTGGTACCTTCCTGCCAGCCTCTTCGGTCCTCGTGCCACCATGTTGTTCTGGTGCATCGTTTTCGCCATCTGGAACTTCTTCGACCATGTCCACGCCTCTTCCCACTTCTTTTCCGAAATCTCCCGCTTCAAGTTGGCTAAAGATCTGGAGGTGGCATCAGCCGCCTCCCGTATCTGTCCTTATAGCCCATCCATTCGACCCCCCGTACGTCTGGCTCCTCAGCCGCGTGCTTTGTCCACTTGTCTGCTTCCTCGTTCCCTGCGACTCCGCTGTGGGCGGGGCACCAGCGGAATTCGATTCGGATGTTTCCATCCCTATCCCTCAGCTTCGCTATCCATTTTCTAGCCTGCCTAGCATATTGCTGGGCGGGGCCCGGTTCGTCTGATGCGATTCTGGCCATCGCCGCCTGCGCATCTGTAAAGACCGTGACCGCTTTTGGCCCAGTTCGTCTTCTTGCCGCCGCTTCCAGTGCCCTCGCAAGTGCTGCGCATTCCGCGTCGAAGCCCATATGTGCCTTTACTCCTACCCACCGGTCTCCAGCCTTCCACGCCACCCCGTATCCGGTCGCCCCGCTTTCGAGTCTGGATCCATCGATGAAGAGGGTCAGGCCCTCCCTGTCTTTCTCTGCCTCTTCTATTGCTCTTTCCCGATCCTCGACTATTCTGACTGCTTCCATCTTCTCTGGCTTCCTCGTTATCTTGGTTTCTTCCATCCTCCCTAAATATCCGATTGATGTTTCCAACCTTCTTCCGATAGCCAACTGGGCTCCCACTATCCCCCTGGCTTTGCTGCCTGCTGGAAGGCTGAGGAGCCGGGCTGTGAGTCGTCTCTACCTGTTGTCTAGCTGGGCCGTTGCTGGCCTCAGTCCAGACTCCATTGCTAACGTACCCAGGTTCGTTGTTTGGAAGCATCCTGTGACAGCCCGCGCCTCTTGGTTGACCAGCTTTTGCAACTCTTCCGCTCCGCTCCTCATCCCTGGCCTCCCTTCTCCAGATCCGTGCCATACATCGCTACCGACTGCATACATGCTGTCATGACTTTGCGGCAGTTGCCCGACATCAGTCCCATCTGCCCCGCTAGCCTCTTCAGCCTAACTAGTGCCTTCCTTCCTTTCTTCATCATCATCCTCTGATGATCCCTCAGCATGAGGTGGGAGTCCAGCCATATTCCCAGCCAACGTGTCGCCTCGGTGTTGAATGGGATTTCTCTTTCCCCCCACTCTGGTCGTTCCGGTGGGCATCTTCCTTTTTCTGCTGAACGGTACCGCCTCACTCTTGCCGTGGTCAAAGGTTACCCCATTCTTTCCCCCCCATGCCACTGCTGCCTCTGATGCTTTCCCAAGTTTCTCGGCTACTTCCTTGTCCGCCTTGCCCTCCGCCCACCATGATATGTCGTCGGCAAAGGATAATGCCTTCACCCCTGCCACTCTCTTTTCCACCTCCTCAAATATGCCCGATAGATAGGCGATGAAGAGGATCGGGGCCGCCGGTGACCCCTACGGAATGCCCGTGTCCGCCTCGTGAGCCTTCCCTTCCATTCCGTCCACCACCAATCGAACTTTGCGGTCTTGCATAAAGCTCCCCGTCCATCGTATCACGTCTTGCTGAATACCCAGCTCCGCCATTCTCTTTCTCAGCAGCCGGCTATTCGTGTTGTTGAAAGCAACTTGTACATCCATGAGGAGTGTGCCTGCCACATTCTTTCTTTCCCACGCCTGCTCCGTACGGTTCATGAGTACTGCTACCGCGTCGACTGTTGCTCTTTGTTTGCAGTACCTGTACTGCCCTTCATGCAGCCCTCCACTCCTTTCCAACTGGTCTGCAATCAGGTAGGCTGCTGTTCTCTCCACTAGTTTGCCGATTACATCCAACAGCGAGATCACCTGGTAGGCTCTGACCTGTGAGTAGTCTGGCTTGTTTGCCTTGGGAATCACCACGCCTCTTGCGGTTTTCCACAGCGCGGGGTGACATCCCACCCGTATGCACGCTGCACGCTCTTGTGAGTCCCACAAACAGGTGCCGCCCCCATTTCCAGAAGACTTTTAGAATGTCCACACTTATTCGGTCCTCTTGTTTTCATAGTTTGCGGTGCGTACATATCTATGACTGGTCTCGCTGGAATCATCCTGTGTGGTCCTGGACATTTGTGGGGAGGAATTAATAATTCAATTCATTTCCAATGAGGAAAATGTTGCCATTTATTTAGATTTTACGCCGGTCAACGGAACACCCTTATCCTAAATTTCGTAATTTCATTGAGCGCTTTTGGTGTTCAGCGAAATGGTACACGCGGGAAAATTGTGATTACTCTCTAAAAGGGTTAGACTACGCCGAGTTCTTCCTGAAGCACTGGATTCTGTCACGCCAGCAACCATCAACTGTACTATCGAAGATGTGTGCGAATGCTGGGTGCCTATACGGTCACCGTTGGCGCTGCGGCGAGGACCCGGGCCTTCGGCCTCACCGTGATCTACTGAGGTCGTATGTGAGTACTGATAAATTTAAATTTAAAAGTTATGTTGCAGATAAAACAAAATGGTAGTTAATTACTATATTAGGATATTATGGAATATTAATTTGCACTAATATATCCAAAAACGGTAATTTTGTGGCTTAGCGCGCGTGACACTCCCAACCTTCCCCTCCAAAATGATTTATTTTTGAACCTAAGTTAAATCAATCATGCCCCCCAAATCGGAGAATTTGAAAAATCAATTCTTGTTCCTCTATCACCTTAAAAGAGCGTTTTTTTACTTTAATGTTGGTGAAGTAGTAGGCGTTGAAAGTTCGGCACACTGTTGCATCGGTCTTAGACGTCCCCAACCTTACTATGTGAAGCAGCGGGCGTGGAGGTTGGCAGTCCAATCTGTTGGGCGCATTTCTCGAGACCGATAATCAGCCAGAGGAGGATGTAGCTCGAAATGTTTCTTTCGGTAGAAGCAACGGTTCACCCCGGGAGCACTTAAGGTGAGACCGGGTAGGTAGCAGAATGGCAGCCGAAGGATGTATTGATGCAAAATTCCAAAACGCAGTTCGGTTCTCTCAATTGCCCGAGCTCCACTTCTCCCTCCACCCCCGCACAATATGCTCAACCGTCGTCTTCTCAAGAAATGCCCATCCTTCTTCTTCGTAGCTACACATGCCCTCCCTCCAGCCCTCGATATACTTGTCCACATGCGTCTCCGCCGCCCCGTCATACACTCCCACAAACCACTCCTCCTCGTTTCCCTCAACATCCAACGCGTTCATGGCTACGTCCCACAATACACCGCTTCCAGCGACAGCATGCTTGTAGAAACACATTTCCCCACAATTCCCGCAGAACTGCCGCTCCACCTTCGCCGAGCTCTCGTACGTTCGCAGCGCTTCCAACGAGGCTGCTGGGATATCTATGAGCGAGCACGGGATGAAGGTCCAATTCCAGTACGGAGCGCCCGTGGTGGTGCGGCAGGTGCGGCAGAAGCAGAGCGTAGTGGCGAATTTGCGACCGCTGCCATCGTCAGCTCGTCTGCTGTGGGATTTCAGGCGCGGTGGAAGGGAAATAGGTACGGCTTAATCCAGTCCTTTAGCACAGGATTTTCTTCATAGTTTTCCGGTGGGCGTGAGACGCGGAAAGTGACGGCGCCGCAGAGGCAACGGCCCCTCAGGGTCTCGCTCGGATCGACCGTCTCGTCCGCCGACAGCGGTGCCACCTTCATCCCGTGCTCCCAACGAATCGTCGTGCCCCAGAGTACAGCGGCGCCGGCGGCGCCCTTGGGACTGTCGACGCAGCCGATCAGCGGGCTGACCGTGCGCCCACCCTCGTGTCTCGCCAAGCGCGCGCCGCAGTATCCACAGAACAGCAGCTCCCCACCGGTGACATCTCGGTAAGTGGTGAGGAAGGTGTACGCGGGATGATCGAGCGTGTATCCGTTATCATCGGTGACGAGGTTCAGGCTGACGTTGCGGCAGTGGCAGAGGAGATGGAGTACAGGCATCCTTTGATGGTCGAGGTGAGGATAAGGTTGACAGTATTGTCATCGGCGCTGAAATGCGCCATCCAAATTGCGGGGATGCAGGGGGTGACGTCATGCGGTACTTGTGTAAACTATCACTCGGCTTTCCCCATTGGGAGGCCTGCAGAAAAGACCATGTCGCTCAATTAAACTGCAGAATCTGAAGCCGCCCGGTCTGAACACCGAGCAACCCCTCGGAGAACAGAAATCGGGCGCGAAAAGATGGCCACCGCGATTTGCTATCCAGCGCTCGCCTTCGGCGGTGAGTTGCGATCTCTATCTGCCAAGCGGCTTTGTGCGTATCTGCCTGGCGCTCCACTGACTAGCGACTCCGCCAGATGTCACCAGAAACTGTATGCTCGGAAGACGGGAGTTTGTCGAGAAAGCCTCCACGCCTCGCAAGAAAAACGCCCGACTTGTCCGTTATCTGTCCGAAAATTCAAGCAACGCCACCAAAGAGAAAAAAGCCTCGGAGAGGCCCATCGCCCACAAGTTGCCGACTGGCTTCGGTAGCATTGCCGAGCTGCCCACCAGTCCTGTCCGCAAAGGTGAGAACCGGCCCCTATCCTATCCGTATTTCCGGTTCCTTGCGCGGTATTGACACCTCCCAAGTCCGCTGGGGCAGCTGCCCGCGTGCCGCTGATACATATAAGCCGCCGAAGTCTCCCTCGGTGGTCAAGTGTACCAGATGCAGGAAAGTTCTAGACATGGAGGACGCGTATAGGAAATTTTCGTTCTGTATGAAATGCTACTGCAAGAGAGCCATGAATATGGCGGACGAAGGCGGCTGGACGCCGGAAGAAGCTGCGGAGTTCATCCGGGTCTCCAATTGGGGAGCGTGATTTGTTGCCTGATCTTTTTTCCACACATTAGCGAGAGAGTTCGGACTTGATCTTGAGATAGATGCAGCGGAGGTGTTTTTTTGCTAGATAGCTGGATAGGAACATACTTACTTGATGAAATCATGTGGAACAATCAGTTGTGGTGCTTTATTTCATCCGCGTCCGCTTGACGCATCGTGACTACGCCGTGAACGTGCAATGAATTTGATCCGTTCTGCGACACCATTGGGACCTCGCAATTGACCTCTTATCCGTAGCGCCTCCGCAACTGGGGCTGCGGCTCAGTTTCACACTTGCCTTGATTCCGGCGTGATTCTAGCCTCGGCTTTCCTAGCCTCTACATTCTGTTGGTGAACCGGGGGTTGAGGGGCGGGCCGGCGAGAAAGGGCCGGATATGCGACTTCGCTGGGCGTAGGCAACAGTTGATATCGTCGACTACACCAGATGCAGCCCGCCACCCAGCCTCCGCCTCCACCGAACAAAAGCCAGCCATGTGAGTTATGGCTACCATTACAAGCGATCCTATCCTAGCACAGCTCTCACTTCTTGCTAACACAACGCCCTCCATTTTTTCCCTTTCGATTCCTCGGTCAGTGCTTCATCTCGTCCTGCTCCGGCACATACCAGACAGGACTAGAGCAGCCCTGACCCTTTCTCCTTCCGTTCGACGTCCCATCTCCGCCGGAGGGCCGAAATTCCAACAGCAGCCAAAGAATCTCTAATCGTATCTCCCCTAGATTATAGAAGCCTCTTTCCCACCAAATTTTCTCATCCTTTTCTACACCTCCTTAGTGTAATATCCAAAAAAAAAACCCCCTACTTAGATACCTCCAGGTTTCTTGTACATCAGCCAATCAACTCCGTCGTCCGCGCTCGATCTAGGCGGACGCAGCATCTCCGCCAACAGATTACGGTTATTTCACCATTATCTAAACCACGGCCCAAAGCCTTCTCCTCCCACATGTGCCCTCGGTCCGGGACCAAACACCAACGCCTACGATGATCTCACCGGCCCCGCGTAACGTCCGCGGCCACAGTGGTAATCGCCCAAACCTTGGGAACGGTACCCAGACGGCGTTCTAGACGATCCAGTGTCCTATAAATCTCCACCATCGGTAGAGAGTTCTTTACAATACGCGCCCAACGAGGAGATTTGGGTGCTTTTGGGTAGACAGAGTGTTTACGAGAATGGCCGCGAGGGATCGTGTTCTCGGAAAGTAAGGAGCAGCCTACTTATATACTTTTGCTGCACATTACTGACCTTTGTAATACAGATCCCATTGGAAGTAATCAGGCCTTGGGAGGCCCCGTAGTTGTCGGGAATAAACGCGATAACTCAGATAAGTATCGTGTCGCCTGGGTGGTGGCAGTGTTGGCCTTCCTGACAGGGTTCCTGGTGTGTCGTCCTTCTTGCCCGCCAGTCCTATAGGCGACTAGCGCGCAGCCCAGAGCAGCACTTCCTGGACTATACCTAATAGATACACTAGTAGTCCATGAATCCCGACGGACTAGGCTTTAGAATAGAGCCCTAGTCCGGACTACCACTAGCGCACAGTCTAGCTCTGGGCTGATGTTGCAAAGACTAGCCCTTATAGTCCATAAATCCTGAAGCCTAGTCCAGACTACCACTAGTGTCACTCGACGGTCATGGTCTTGACCCTGCAGCTGGGTTAAAAAAAGTATGTATCTATGAGGGAATTTTCGAGTGACCATTAGCCGTATGACGATTGATACGTAATATGTTGCACGAAAGCAGGAGTTGCTTCACGGGACCAAAGTCACCAAATACGAAAGGTAAGTATTTCCGGTTGTGTCCTCCCAATCCCGTCGCCACAACCTCACCAGCAATGCCTGATAGTGACCTTGCGCCAGAAACCCAAGACAATATTTGGGGAATGTCTGCCTCTCTGCACCAGCCACCTCCCAGTCCACCATCGTCATTCGCCAGCCCAACCACCCTATTGTCCGACCTTATCAGTGACTACCACAGCCTCACACGGCCCTCAGATGCCGACAGGTATTGCACTTGGTACTAAGGACTCTGGCTTCCGTGTGTCACTCATCCATCCTTTGAAGTTTGTGAAGGCTGTTGGTTTTTTTTTTTATTCATTACTCGCATGCGACCTATCTATATCATGGCGAGACTATGTACTGTCCGTTTCCTGTCCGCTGTCCGCGCGGTGGCGGCACGTTGCAAGCTCCCCTTTGCCCTGCCTAGGCCTGTCCCTAGAAGATGTGGTGCGCACCGAGGAAATAACGAAGGAGAAGAGAGGAGAAAAGACAAATGAAACCGCCTAGCCCTCTCCTGCGGACGCCGTAAAGTACGCCGTGGGCAGAAGCAGTGGTGTCCCCCCAGCGCCCGGCACCACAGCCCCCGCCCCCTGCTCCTCCAACCACTCCCGCAGCCTCCGACACGCTCACTGCCTCCTGCTCGGCCGGCACCCGCCTTCCCACATCCGTTGTGGAGAGGAAGTCCAGTACCACCCGCCCGCACCTCTCGTTCGCCAGGAGGTACCGGATCATCCACCGGTCTTTCCACCTCCCAGTCTCCTTCCGCACCTCCGTCCACAGGATCTTCTGCTGTGCCTCCCACTCCGGACACATCTTGAAGAGGTGCTCCCGAGTCTGGTTCGGGTACCGGCACCACCAGCATTGCGGGGTGGGCCGGTTCTTCGGTGAAGACTGTTGATGGTATGCTATAGATGGTCCCGACGCTCCTGCATAGCGGCGGAAAAAGAGTGCTCGTTTAGCAAAGGGGGGCGAGATCAGCGGAGCTGTTTCGACGGGCTCATCCCGAGGATGACGAGGGATTATTGAGTTCTTGTTTCGAGTTTCTGCTGGCAAGTTACCCTATGGTGCCCTTGCCAACGCAAGCGGAAGGGGTATTTAGCAAGTGAATCCATTCCGACCTAACCCGCAAGTCTCTGCTAACGCCTAGAGGGGCAAACGCACCATCGGTGATCAACGCGGCCGCCCGGGTGATGACATCATTGAGGTTATCGAGAGCCGCAAGTCCATGTCCAAGCTCGTCTTCGATAGCGGAAGTGAGGTTGAACAGATGGAGAACGTGTTACTTGACCTCCAGCATCGCGCTGAGCACCTGGAGGATGCCTAGAAGAATAGGCTGTCATCGTCACTGTTCGCCGCCGGCTAGCTAAGGAAGTACGAAAGGAACGAGTGCGAGCGTAGAAATTCAGGTGATGGAATGTGGGTGACTGAATGCGGGCCGCCGGGAAAGAATGCCGCTACCACGGGGCGGTGGAGAGTAACGGCGAAAGTACACGGCTGTGAGGGTATAGTTGTTTGCGGGGGTTGGATGATTTGATCTGTTGAGTGGGTGCGCATATGTGAGGTACTTAGTGAGGAGGGGAGAAGGGAGCGGGGAAGTAAGGGATGGAGTGTATACATGCAGGGAGGGCGGTGGTGAACGGCAAGTGGAAGGTTGGCCGGGGGCGGGCGGTTTAACCTTTGGCAGGACAATTAAGCCGCAAAAAAATGCCAAATAGAGGAGAACGGTCTGTCGACCGCTAGGTAACCGGAGTTCATACCAGCGTGAAGAGGATGGAATACTGGCGAATACATCAGGGCATGGCGGTATAGGATAGTGCATGCCAAGGGGCCTGTATATATATGTCAAGATTAGACGTCCGGAAGGTTCTAGAAGGCTCGCGATCCCGAAGGTTCTAGAATGCGTATGTGCGGAAGAGTGTCGTTGGTGAACGTGTATATGTAAAGGGCCTCTCTGCACCGAGGAGAAGGATGAGAATCAATCAAAAGGAATATCTTCGTATCTACCTCTCTATCTAATATTTTTTTTGAAAATGTCTCTTGTGCTTTGCCGCCACACAACGTCCGACCACTCCAGTCACACAGACAAGCATCTCCGGCTCAAGTATTCGACAACAGCTTGGATAACTTTGCATTTGCTTTGGAATTATCATTTGGTTTCTTGATTACTTAGATACTTTTCTCGGATACTATATCGACAATGGACGCGATAGACCGTAACTATTCCCAAGGTCAAGCAATCTCCTCCACCCATAATCATATAATTCTCATCAATCTTCGATGTCTCAATGCCCTTCAAGCCAAACCATAGTCATTCATAAGAGATGACTCGAATCATCAAAACCCACTCGCTACATTTACACTTCATAGTTGAGTTATGGCGGCGGTTGTAGTCGGTAAATAGCTCATTACATTTACTGTCTTTGATTACCATTTCTGGCTACCTTGAGGATGTGTGTCTCCTGAACCTATCGTGAATATCATCTCTGCTCTCGGCAGGATAGAGAGAGAGTATTCTATTAGTTATGTATGCTGGTGTCAGGCGTTGATTCAAACACTCAGCTATGGAATCACAACTCTCACTCCCTTCTCCTCCTTTCTTCTTTCTTTTGCAGTTGCCCGCTTAGCGGGTGCTGAAATAGCGAAAGCAGTTACTTCGACGTGTATAGAATAATTAATAGAACTTATCTACGCAACTACAGCTATCACAGGATATAGATGCAGGAGCGCCAATATGGCCTTCTCGTCCACAAAATTGAAAAACAGCGTTGGCATAGTAAAGCTCAAAATATTCCCGCCCAAGCAGTTGTGAAGTGTGCGCCCCATCCCGAACTGTCCGCGCAGGAGATGTCACTAAGAGAATCCCCGATTTTAACGAGATCCGTCTAGTTGTCCTCCCCATCCAATGGGACCCCCGTCATCGAAACCCGCTTCCGCCTGTCCCTCCCTACCAAGATCACATCCTTACCACCCTGCAGAATAAGAACACCTTTGATTCCTCCATTTGCTGCCACTCTCGATCCTGGAAAAATAGGCCAAAAAAAAGATCTCCTCCGGGTGGGCTTGAACCACCAACCTCTCGATTGCGGAATAACACCGGAAGTGGAGTTGTAGTTAACAGTCGAACGCGCTAGCCAATTGCGCCACGGAGGATTTTTCATGCTGACTGCCGAGTATAATCAACCTCGACCCACTTGCCATGGCTCACTGCTGTCTAAGTTCACACCAGGTGCACAACTACGTAGCTGAGGAAAGGGGAGGAGAAGTGTGGACGCAAAAAAAGGGGATGTTTTTATTTTTTTATTTCCTTTGTCATTTCTTTCGTTGCCCTCCCTCCAGTTCACTTCCTCGGTAGCCCACACACTCCCGGAACATGCCAGGGCGGAGGGCAGGTAGAGGTACACTGCCAAAGTCTATAGGCTGTATGCGAGTATGCTATCAATGATGGAGGGGAGATCACCACGACCTTCGACCTCCTTCAGTAAGACTGGCCGTGGATAAAGCGGGGTAAGAGACGGCCCAGTGGGGGATTTCCTTTGTCAGGATATGCGTTTGTTTGCTTCCGCATATATTGCTGCTCTCGTTGCTACCTTTTTTGCTTTTATGCCGGCCATAGCCGACGGGCTCCAAGCTGTATGGATAATAAATAAATAAATTGCTGAGGTCACAATATAGATGCCTTTTTCTGGTGTAGACGAAGTCGCGGATTTGGGGTCGCTTAGGGCTGGCGTCTCCTACTATCTGGACTGACGACATTTGATGGAGAGACACATGGGATTCGGTGTGCGATTTCCACGATTCGACTAAATTGATGAGGCCACCCAAGTATTCAGGCCTGGTAGCAGCAGAAGTACTGGGAGTCAGCGACTAGCGCACTCTGGGCGCCAAGCACGGCGTAGTATAGTGGCGAGCGAACAGCTCGAGACTCCATTCACAACATCACTTTTATCTGATTTCCTACCATCATTGTTGACCGACGGCAGGGAACCTCATCTCTTGGGCACGCATTACAGATCAGTGATTGGGGCCTCGCGAGGACCATCATCGTAGGATTTGTATACCTTGTTTGATTGGTCGTGGTCGTCATTTGTCTGTCTCTTGTTTGCTGGGAGCGCTGCGGTGTACACTAAATAGAGGGCATTGAGACCACGGACTTCCCTTATTCCATCGAATTATCATCAGCTGAGCTAATTGGAGTCATGTCCTAAGGAATAGGAACACTCCTGAATTGACGAAGCGAACGGTGTCTGCATCTACGTCGAAGTCTCCGTAGGGAATGGTGGCAACCACGGAGGTGAGATACGAGAACGGAAAGACTGACTACGAAGAAGGTAGTGACGACGAGACTCCGGAACGCTGGGTTGCTCACCCCGGAGACATACAGCGTATCCTCAGTCTACAGGAGGAGTTGGAACGTGTGAAAGAATGTGCGAGAAAGGAGCAGGCAAGTGAACGGGTAGGTACCCCTTCTACTGACAACGATGGTAGTGTGAGTGGGCGAAGATGGCAGCAGGGGAGCCGAACACCCGCGGGGTGGAATGGCTAAGCTCGTCAGGCCGGTCGGAGGTGCGGGCGACACCTCTCCCACGATCCCTCGCCAACCTCAAGCGGGAGATCTCGGAGAAGAAGTGGGCGGAGGCACGTCAATGGGCAGGGGGCCGGACTTCGAAGACGAAGTACCGCATGCCGAAGAGCCAGAAACCCGATGGCGCAGTGGCCGGCAGCACTAAGAGGCTCGCCTCGAGGTACTACTAGCTGAAGATAGGACACGCCCGCACAGGACAGTACCTCCACTGGGCTAAGGTCCGCCCCGATGCCCAGTGCTGGAGGTGCAAGCGCCCCTCGCAAACGAGAGACCACCTCTTCAAGGTGTGTCCGGAATGGAAGATGCAGCAGAAGATTCTGTGGGCGGAGGTGCTGAAGGAGACCAAGAGGTGGAAGAGCAGGTGGATGGTCCGGGACCTGCTGGACGATGGGAGGTGTGGGCGGGCAGCACTGGAATTTTTCGCCTCTACGGACGTGGGAAGACTGGTGCCGCCGGTGGATGAGGAAGACAACGCCGGAAGTGAGGTGTCCGAGTGGGAGCTCCGGGAGCAGCAGGAACGGCCGGAGACGACGGGGGCTGTGGAGGAGGAGGGGGAGGAACTCCCGCTGTTCCTTCCCACCCCCTCATTCATGGCAGCTGAAGGCGAGGAGTAGGGGACGGACCGCGTTTTTCTTGTGTTCTTCCCTTTGTTAATTTCCTTGGGCGTATTTACTCTTTCTTGGTATAGGCCTGGGCGGAGGGCAAAGGGGGAGCTTGCAACGAGCCGCCACCGCGCGGACTGCGGACAGGAAAACTAGGCAAAATGTACGCCGCCATGATCTATATAGGTCGAATGCGAGTATGATTAAACAAAAAAAAAAAACTGACGATCCCACCGTTCGGGGGTACCCCGGGTGAGAACCTGAGCAGTTTCTTTAGGAGGTTTGACAGAGCGGTACGGTGGGTAGTATTTCCCCGTTATCCCGCTGGCGAAGAAGGAAGGGGACAGAAGGAGATGGATATGGCCTTGATGATTCAAGACAACCTGATTGGAAAGGCCTTGGAGGAGTCAGACGCCTTTCCGGAGGCAGCTTACGAGTCTGTACAGGCTTTCAAGGACGCTCTGAGACAGGCATTCCCACAATCGGAAACGGTGGTGGCGTCTAAGGAGGATCAGAGGAATGTTAAGGCGTTGCGCTTTTATGAGGCTCTCTTTATTATTGACCCAGAAACTGGAGATAGGGATCCCCCGAGCTATACGTCCAGCGAGCGAGATGGCTCCGACAGCACCTCCCAGACGCTCTACATCGTCGTCTCGCACACCTGTTCCTCACCGGTCTACATGATGTACAACTGATCTATGCCATCAAGAGTACGATTCCCATCAACGAGTTGACATTCGACAACGTGGTGGAGCGCTACGAGCGTTGTAACGCTACAGAATGGGGACAAGTTGTGACGCTGGGGCCAGATGAGGCGGATACCCTGATTCGGGCCCCATCTGCCACAAAAGCAGTCATTCTAAGATCGGAGGAGGCAGCGGAGAAGACATTGGCGCAAGTGGTGACGGAAATCATGAACCGGTCAATTGGGGCTCGGGAGCAAATGGCTCAAGCGATGCAGACTCAGAGCTACCAGATGGCTCGTCTGATAGGGACGGTGAGTACAAATTCACAATCCATCCCGGTGACGATCACCCCTAACCCCTACCTCTGCATTTCCTACCCGTCGGATGACCCCTAGGATTGTACCTGTCACGACCTCGTCGGAAGAGAGTTCAGGACCCTCTTCGTCTGGACCCTCTTCGTCGTCCGGGCCCGTATTATCCGGCATTATGGAATTGAGACCCGCTGGACCGAAAACCAGTGGGAATGTCCAGGTGCCACCTGAGGGAGCCGATCGTCAGGGAGCCGATCGTCAAGGACAGAATGTCAGCTTTCAGCCTCGTGTATTCGGGCCGACATATCGGAATACGTCCGGCCGGCACTGCTTTAGGTGTGGTTCTACCGACCATATAGCCACCAGATGTCTGCCAGGAACAGCGGAACTGCCACTAGTTACAGGAGCAGAAGAGGTTACGGCAGGAATGGTTGCGACGGACAGGTAGGGCAGCATCAGTCACCCACGCGGCAATCTTGGAGGAAGAGAGTGACGTGGAGAGTGTGGAAGCCGACTCCCATATTCCTGGATGGGAAACCCGAAGGACCCCATGCACGAGGACGGCTCGGCCAGATGACACAATATACGATTCTGAGTCAGATGAGCTGTGTCAGAAGAAGAGAGACTGGCGCTGGGCGTTTAAGTTGGGCTACGATACGGAACCGCCACCCCAGACGGAGAGGATGACCGGATATGTCCCACAGGGACAGCCATGGCCCCCCCGAGTGCCTTACCCGGACGGACGACAGAGTCCGAAGAGGCCTATATCAGCCCGCCAGCCAGATTATCGGTCAGGAACGGCAAGCTTGCCAACGTTACCAAAAACTAGATGGAATTCCTGATGCCATAAAGAAGGGAACAACAGGTGGAAGGACTTGGAAAGAGGACTATAATGTATATGATTGGGGTGAAATGAGGAAGGAAAAAGAAAAGAAGAAAAAATTATTTATACGGTCAGAGGGCGTGACAAGTGTGAGTGCCGTAAGCGGCGCGAGGGAGAGCCGTGCAGCAGACAAAAAAGACAAAAAGAGAAAAGAGAGAAGTATAAGTGCCGTGAGTGGCGTGAGCGAGAGAAGTGTGAGTGCTGTGAGCGGCGTGTGTACGGCGGATGCAAGTGCTTTGAGCGGCGCCGGTGAGAAAAAAGAGAGAGAAGTGAAAAAAGAGAAAGAAGAACAAAAAGAGAAAGGAGAGAAAAAAGAGAAAAAAGAGAGAGAAGTGAAAGAAGTGAAAGAAGTGAAAGAAGAAGAAAAAGAGAGAATTAAGAGAATTGAGAAGAATAAGAGAAATGGGAGCGCTGGGAGCGGCGTGGGCGGTATCAGTGCCATGAGCGGCGTGTGTACGGCGGATGTACCCAAGTGCTCTGAGCGGCGCCGAAGAGAGAGAAGAGAGAATTGAGAAAAAAGAGAGAGAAGAAAAAAATGAGAAAAAGAGAAAGGAGATAAAGGAGAGAAGTGTGAGTGCCGTGAGCGGCGTGTGTACGGCGGATGTAAGTGCTCTGAGCGGCGCCGAAGAGAAAGAAGAGAGAATTGAGAAAAATGAGAGAGGTGGGGAAAATGAGAGAATTGAGAGAATTGAGAAAAATGAGAAAAATGAGAGGAATTGGAACACCGAGAGCGGCGTGGGCGGTATGAGTGCCGTGAGCGGTGGGGGTGAGAAAAATGAGAGAATTGAGAAAAATGAGAAAAATGAGAGAAATAAGAGAAATGAGAGTGCCGTGAGAGACGTGGGTGCTGTGAGCGGAGGGAGTGAGAGGACTCTGAGATTGAGGGGATCCGGAGATACAGCCAGGGAAGCTGCACGGGGGCGTGCAGGACACGTCGAGCTCCAGGGCGGATCGAGTGGGACGATCCCGGTATTTACACAGGACGAAATTCTCATACATCCCAACCACGGAAACCAGGAGGTCCCTAGATGCTTGGAGCCATCGGATCATTCGGATGATCTCCGAATACGCTTGTCCGGGACGGAGCGCTCATCAAAGGGTCCTAAAATACGACCGACGCTTGACGAGGCTGGAATTGTGAGTTCTACGGAGATCGAAGGAAGAAGAAAGGAGTTTGAGAGATGCAGAGAGTGGGATCCCGGAGAAACTAACAGGGAACAGCTTGGACAGCCGAAAGGACAGGAGCAGTTGCTATACCTAGCCGGAGTCGACTGCTTGGGCGAGGTACTGGCAGTGGCGCCACCGCTGGATTTCGAAGCTGTTGGTTTGAGCACCACGGCGACAGGTACCAGAATGCCAGCCGTGTTCAAGGCCCCGGAGCAAGGCGTGAACCCATTGTACAACTCGGAACGACCCAAAATTCACTCAGGCGAACGGGATCCAAAAGCTATGTCAGAGAAGCGTTCCGAAGGGGAAGAAGTTTTGGACATGCGACTGGCCACCAGGCTAGAGGCTGCAAACCAACGCCTCAGGGCGTCATCTGCCGAGCATGCCCTGGAACTAGAAACGGAAGCTATCAGCCAGGATGCGACTGCTCGGAAAGCTATTCGGACCGAAGTCATGGATCCGGGCTCTACGGAATCAGAAGAACCCCTTCCTGCCAGGCTAGACCCGTAGCCAGGCAATGATAAGCGAGCCAGAGAAGTGCGAGGCCATGCGAATGTGGCGCTTTTTGCCCAACTGCATGGTATTTGCGCCGAACACGGACCGGTGGAGGAGGTGTTGTGGGCAGAGGCGGAAAGGGAGGAAGTTCGGGAGGAAGCCCGGCAGCGACGGCAGGTTGAAGCTGAGCGGATGGTGGCGCAAACGTCCAGGAACTTGGTGAAACCCGGTCCGATCAGAGCAGGAGGCCTTGTTATACCCCGGGACACTGCCGTGGCAACGGAGAAAGGCCTCAATTTTTACTACTGGTGGACGGGACCATATCTTGTCCTGTCAGTCACTCAAAGAGGAATCTCCTTTGTCCTGCAGCACCTCCACGAGGATAAGGCTCTGTATGGAACCTACCATCGTGATGACGTCCGGCTTTGGACAGTGCGTCTGGAACACTTGCGGTATCCTCCCCGCGCCCCCATACAACCGGAGTTCCCAACGAATCTACGCTAGTATCGAAAAGGATTGGTCCCGCACCTGGCCGGGAAGCTCTACGAAGTGGAACCTGGAGTGCGAGGAGATGGTAGTGAGGGGGAGAGGAGGACAAGGAAGCGGAGGCGTGTTTAGAATGGGTGACGAGTGGAGGTGGATTGTCAGGTGTGCGGATGGCGAGAATGGGGGTGTAATGGCAGCGGAGAAAAGTGTGGGATTTGGGGTTGGAACTGGAGACGTGAGATGGAGAGGTGTATGACGAGAGCGGGTGACGATAATATGTTTGTCCGGTGTGGAGGCCGAGATCGTTTGTACTGTTGGTTGCCAGGACGTGTTGGGCGGGTTTCATCTTTTGGCTGTGGGATCGTGCCGTCGAGGGCGACGGCTTCCCGTTTAGCTCCAATGGGAGTCAGCGACTAGCGCACTCTAGGCGCCAAGCACGGCGTAATAGCGGCGAGCGAACAGCTCGAGACTCCATAGACAACACAACACACTCACTTTTATCTGATTTCGTACTGAAGGACCTATGCCTGGCCCGATGTCACAAACGACGAAGAGAAGAAGGAGGAAAAGAGAGGATAGGATGATGGACAACGATAGGATAATTGACAAAGATAGGATACGACAATTGACAAGGATGTAGAACCAACTCCATCTCCGTCCCACCCCTCTATCTATATACCGACCGGGGTGGTCAATCCTCCTTAAACCCACGGATCCCAATCCTTCAATGGTCCGTCCGAACCGACTGCAATATACCAACCGAACCTAAGCAAATGCAGCGTCCGAACCCAATACAATGTAACCACCGAACCCAAGGAAATGTAGAAACGGAGCCGAAGGAAATGAAGCGACAAAGCCGAAGGAAATGCAGCAACACAGCCGAAGGAAATGTAACCACAGAACCTAAGGCAATGTAACAAACGAGCCTAAATCCTCCCACAGTACCATCAGTACGGACTTGCACCTTATCGCTTATTATTTTTTCAAGCTTATCTACACTATATAGTAAGGAGGAGGAAAGGGGGGCGGGGGAATACCATAATACCGTATGAGTGTGTTTGCGTGATATTGACTTATCCTCATCTCAATGCTCAATCGAATTGAATGCTAACGTATGTTTTGATGCGTTGACGCAGCGCCGCTACTGTGGAACATGCGTCCGCTTACACGACACTATCGCTATCACTTATTCCCCCCGCCTCACTACACAGTAGTGAAGAAACATGACCCCGGAACGGGTCACCATCTTCACGGACGCGCAAGCGGCCATCAGACGTATGGCATCGTACGAACCTGGTCCTGGGCAGCAGTACGCCCTACAGGCGCGGAAGCATATCGCCGCGCTGCGCAAGGCCAGGCCGGGCATCACCATTGAAATCTGGTGGTGCCCAGCACACAAAGGTATCGCCGGCAACGAGAAGGCCGACGAGCCGTCGAAGATTGCGGCGGAGGAGCCAGACACCCACGGGGTGGAATGGCTGAACTACTCCGATCGGACGGAAGTGCGGGCGATGGCCCTCCCACGATCCCTCACCAATCTCCAGCGGGAGATCTCGGAGAAGAAGCGGGTGGAGGAGCGCCAGTGGGCTGGAGGCCGGACCTCCAAGACAAAGTACCGGACACCGAAAGAGGCCGGATGGCACGGTAGCTGGGAGTACCAAGAGGCTTGCCTCGCGGTTCTACTAGATCAAGACGGGGCACTGCTTGACCGGGCAGTACCTCAATTGGACGAAGAAGCGGCCCACCCCACAATGTTGGTGGTGCCGACACCCGAACCAGACTCGGGAGCACCTCTTCAAGGAGTGCCCCGAGTGGAAGGCCCAGCAGAAGATACTGTGGGCAGAGGTGCGGAAGGAGACTGGGAGGTGGAAGAGCCGGTGGAAGATCCGGGACCTCCTGACGGAGGAGAGGTGCGGGCGGGTGGTACTGGACTTCCTCTCCACCACGGATGTGGGAAGCCGCGTGCCGGCCGAGGAGGACACAGTGAGCGAGGTGTCGGAGGCGGAGCTGCAGGAGTGGTTGGAGGAGCAGTGGGCGGGTGCTGAGGGGCCGGACGATGGGGAGCTACCGCTGTTCCTCCCCACGCCCGACTTCATGGCGTCTGCAGAAACGGTATAGGGGCGGGGCGGCGTCTTTCCTTCGTTCTCTCCTTTGCCCTTTACGTTCTTTTCCCTTTCTTTTGTAATTCCCTTGGTGCGCATCACATCTTCTGGGGACAGGCCTGGGCGGAGGCCAAAAGGGGAGCTTGCAACGGGCTGCCACAGCGCGGACAGCAGACAGGAAACGCACTGTACATAATCTCGCCATGATCTGATAGGTCGCATGCGAGTAATGAATAAACAAAAAAAAAACTACACAGTAGTAATGCTCCAGAATCGAAAACCCGAAGAATCGACACTTCTTTAGAGCCAGTCGAGCGGAAGGTGGAACGCGCCACCTTCACCCTGCTTCGCGTGTCGGAACGTGCAGTCATGTTTTGAAATTGTGTCATCACAAATCGACATTCACTCGATCTCGTTGTGCTGTGAATACGTTGGTGATCATCGCGTGATCCTCCACTGCTCTCTTAGTTATCTGCGCGTTGTATCCTTTAAACCCGACCGGCGGTTGGACTCCATAACCAATACACATTCGCCTAAGATGAAGTCTGATATAGTTGTTCAGCCTACCCCGCAGACCGACCGCTGAACATATATTCTCACACTCACTTATTGTTTGAAGGCTTCAAACGGCTGGTCCCCATCCTACGGGATAGTCACATATCCGTTCCATATCCAAAGGAAGCGATCCACCAGCAAAAGAACTCCTCCGGGTGGGCTTGAACCACCAACCTCTCGATTGCGTTTAGAGGTCTTTGTTCTAACAGTCGAACGCGCTAGCCAATTGCGCCACGGAGGATGTTCGATGCCTTGGCTGAATATTGGAACTTTCTAGGCTCATAAGGGCTGTTCTGCTGAATGGTAGCTTTGCGGACTGCTTCAATACTTAGGGCCCGTTTGGATTCGCTCAGTTTTAGCGAAAACTGTAACCTTGTTTGGATAGCACAAAAACTGAGAACAAAAAACTGAAACTGTGCGGCTCCGGCGATGAAACGGGAACTGACCTCTGGAGATCAGTTTCTTCACCGCCACTCAGTACCGCATTTTAACTTCAACCATGGACTCCCCTTCCGACAATGAAAATGTCACCAACCACGACGATATATTCTCCCCTCAGCTGATGAGACACATTGCACAGCTGGCCGGCGAAGCAGTATATACCACGCGTTCCAAAAAAAAATTCCGATGCGTGCCTCTACTCTTTCCGGAAGACAATACGTCCAAGAGGTCCTTGCCTGCGAAAACCCCCGCCGCGTACAAGAGATAATGCGAATGCCGAAGGACACATTCTTTGCCCTGTGTACCCTTCTACGAGCCGAAGGTCTTCTTGCAGACACCAGGAACGTAGCAGTGGAGGAACAGGTGGCGATGTTCATGGCAGTTGTGGGAAAGCGCTGCACGAACCGCAGTGTTCAAGGGACCTTTCAACATAGTGGTGAAACCGTTCACCGCCATATCCATGCAGTACTCGCTGCACTGCTCGACCTATTCCACAATACCGTCCGACTACCATCTCCATGTACACCTCGATTCGTCGCTCGAAATCCCAAATTCTTTCCGTTTTTCAAGGATTGCCTTGGAGCCCTTGATGGTTCCCACGTTCGTGTCCACGTTCCGGAGAATCTACAACCTCGATGTCATAACCGCAAGCAATACACAAGCCAGAATGTGCTGGCAGCATGTACCTTTGATCCTCAGTTCTGTTATGTGCTTGCTGGATACTAAGGCAGTGCACACGATTCAAGAGTTCTGGCCCACGCATTAGAGCTGCCTATCGAAAGTCGGTTCGTAATTCCCGACGGGAAATATTATCTTGCTGATGCAGGTTATAGCCTTCGTACTGGTATCCTTACTCCTTATCGTGGAGTACGATATCATTTAGAAGAGACTGCGTGGGCAAATCAACGCCCCAAGATCCGAAGGAACTCTTCAACTTAGGCCATGCCAGTCTTCGAAATGCAATCGAGAGGATCTTTGGAGTTGTCAAACGGCGGTTCCCCATTCTGGAGTCGGGTTCGGAGTATTCTCTGCAGACGCAAGTGGGGTTTGTTCCCGCTTTGGCGGCATTGCATAACTTCATTCGATTGTATAGCGACGATGCTGAATTGGTAGAGTGGGAAGCTATAGAAGATTTAGGATTGGAGTTAACTCTAGAGGGTGAAACGGTAATTGCTGGAAAAGAAGGGGAGGATGGGGGGGCCTCTGATCTGCGAGACCGAATTGCTATGGCGATGTGGGACGATTATTTGTTGTATCGACAGAGAAATGGTTTGGCATAATAGCAGATTTTTGTATAGCAGTGTTTTTTTTAAAAAAAATACACTTGAGCTCCACCAGCCAGCGCGAACAGCATTCAACTCCTCTTCTATCCACTCATCTCGTCCCTCTCCAGCAGGAAAGGCTAGAAAAAGCTCGGCCATTACAGAACTCTTGAAAAGTGTGGCAGCAGCCCGTAGACTTCCTCTCAAATGACCGCCCGCAGCACAGTACTCACTGTTATAGCATTCCATCGCTCGCATTCAGAAGGTTTTTCCTTCTCATCGGCGAGCGCCCTGAGTGCAGCAATCTCCTGAGCAAGGCTAGCTATAGGCGACGTCTTTTTCCTCCTCTTTTGTGCTGGGTTGGCCTCCACTTGTACTGGCTGCACGGAGAATCCCTCAATTGCCTTCCGCATGTCATCAGGGGTACTAGCACGGCCTTGGGGGGTTGGAGAAGGAGGAGACGACTCCTGACTATCGCGTTCTGGTTGGCTAGATTCCGCTGTCTCCTTCGCCTTTCTTTTCTGTCCTCTTACTGTGAACGCAAATTCTTCGGTAGCCCTGGTTTCCTGAACCACCCCGCCGATGAGCGTCGCGTTACGTAGCCCTTTTTCCTTGAACCTGCTAGCTTTTGGGTGTGAGGCCAAATATTCGTCCCAGGTCTTCTCATCCAACTGTGTTGTCTGCGACTCTACATCCCACCCGCCACCGCTCGGGGAGGTCAACGAGTAGTAGATATCATAATTCTTCTTCAGGTTCTCCCACTTCTGCTGAATCTTCTTCGCGGTGAGTGGTATCCACAAATCCGGTAGATTTGCATTCACTACTGCCACCGCATCTTGCCATGTCTTGCTCTTAAAGGAGCTGTCGGCTCTCTTCCCAGACATAATCTCATCTTGAAGGAACTCCAAAAGCGCATCTTCCATCTCATCGTTCCACTTGCATTGCTCCCTCGAGCGCGGAGGAGGAGGCTCTCTGGGATCTGGATCAGGCATCCCGCTCGCGGCAGCTGGAGAGTTGGTGTTGCGGACGCTCGAGAGCTGGTGTTGCGGATGCTGAGTTTCGCCTGATATCGAGGATGCTCTGGTACTGCGGCAGCTGGGAGAGCTGGTGCCGCGGATGCTGGAGAGCTTGTGTTGCGAATGGTGTAGTTGCTGGTGCCGTGGTGTTGGTACTGGGCTGCTGTCTTCACTGAGGCACGGGGAAGAGAAAAAAGCGGGGCTACAATGTGTCTACTATTAAAGTTCTGGCGAAGCCTATTATTCGGACTTATGGCTGAGTATACTGAGAACTGCCAAACACTCTGTCCACCTCAAGGTTTTCCAGAAGCTGAAACTGAACAGTATTCGGTGCCCCGGTGGGGAACTGAATTTGGCTCTAAAACTGGACCTGAAAAGTGAGCCTATCCAAACGGGCCCTAAGGAAGTGTCGTAGCAATAGGGCTTTCCAGAAGGGGATGGCCCTCCTATGGGGGTCGTATCATGCGGATCTAGCTTCTCTCCTGATATTACGAAAACAAAACTAGCTTATGACTAAGGGTGGGTATCATTTCTGTCCTTAAGGAACTCGGAGAATGGATAATTTGTCCCGCGGTCGAGGCAGTCGCGTCCTCGGGAAGAGATAATCGCCGCCTACCACACGTATCATGCGAAGGTTTCCAGAGTCTTGCAGAGATTTCGACGCTGGCTTGAAGGATATTTCCGTGTTCGATGCTTGGTTCTGTTCGAGCAGTGGACGGATGTTGCGGATTATGAGTGATAATATCACTCGGCTTTAAATCACGTGATACGCTCCGAACTTCCCTTTCCGCCAGTTCGGACGCCTGCTCCTGCCGGCGGTATCTGTTAATTACGCCTCGGCGTGGGTGGGTGATGCCTTGCGACAGGTGGTGTGTATCATTTGTTAATGCCCACTTCCCCACCCTCTCCAGCTTATAAGTTCCCGCTACGCCACCCCCTGGGTCCAGTTACGCCGCCCGATCTATAGCTCAACTCCGAGAAAGCACGAGTCTCAGGCGTCCCCCGAACATAGCCACCGACTTCGACCAAATATATAATGCCAGTATTTTCTCCAGTAGTGCGGCCCTCCCTTATAAACCGTCCGGGCGCCTCGGATACGGCTGGCGTCTCAGCCACCGCTCGCATCGAGACCGACCTCTCCACCTCAGCTACTCATCGCTTGCTACCTGAGACTCCCTCCCCGCAAATCGAGTATACGGTCTACGAGCATCTGCCCTTCCCTCGGAACTGTTTCGTGGACCCTCCCCAGGTGAGGGAATTTCACCTGCGCATCCCGCGTAGGGTCCCGTCACTGAAACGGACCCGTACGTTCAGGTTGCTGGTCCGAGCAAAAGGAGGAGAACCTCTGGCGTGCCGTTTTGGACCGCGATCGGAGCCAGCCCATCGATTGTACGTCTGCGAGGGCTCCAAGGTTCTCTACCGCTCTCTAGCGGTCCCCATCGCTTTACTTGATGCTTTTACTAATCGCTGTCCAGGGGAAAAGCTGTACGTCCCTCAATCCGCGCATGCGGTATTTTACTAATGAGCAGTGTCGATAGCGCCGAGGATCTCCAGGCCACACCGCTGTTCTGCCTGCAGGTGATGTCGCTGCTCCTCGACCAGAGGAAAGGCAAGCTACTTAAGGCTGCGAAGGGGCTGGCTATCGCCGATTTTCGGGGAGTTTCTCCGCCGAAGTCACTACCGCTGGCCTCCCCACCTGCTGGCGAGACCGAATCACCCCAGGCCCGCGGTTCTGACTGGAATTGGGTGGATTCCAAGGAAGTTCGTCGTAAATCGCCCATTGGAGATCCCAAGCCTGCGTTGGTGGAATGGGACATGGGTGCTTAGCTACACACTCTGGCCTAGGAATTCTTGCTCTGAATATCATCTCCTTTCTCGTGTGAATTCCGTCAGAACCCACGCTTAGGCCACGGCCTAATTGTCGTATGTTAGTGACGATAAAGCTTACACACAGGGCCCCTACCCAGACCTTAATCAGGCTGACCGCATATAAACATCTACTTTGTGGAGTCCTTCAAATTTTTGTCTGAACTGGTCTGTTCGTAGGATAGATAATTCCCGCTTGAGCAACAGGATTATATCCAGTCAAAAAACGTACACCCGCTCGCTATTTATTGGCCTCACGGCACAAAAGTAGCTTTGACCTCAAAGCTGTTCTGAGTTCCTCCGGGTGGGCTTGAACGACTCCGGATTCGATTATCTTTACTGGTCTTTCTGATTAACAGTCGAACGCGCTAGCCAACGCCAGAGGACGTTCATGAAGGAGTTTGCCGACAAACGCACATAAAATATGGAGCTTGAATCCTCCAGCTGATTGGTAGTAATAGAACCTATCTGACGGTAGAAGTCTCCTAAGCTAGTGTGATTAGGTGTTCTAGCTGCGAGGTTTCAGTCTACCTACTTCTAAACGCGGGATTCCAGCAGGGCAAGAAAAGCTATTTGGAACTAGCTCCGCACCTAGTCGTCCAAATCCAGCAGTCATGAGGGTTTGAGTGTTATTTCTGATATGCATGTATGTCACTTGGAACCGGGGCCTTCGCTTAGATCCTATGTACTAAGGTATTAAATCCCCAGTCGGAGTGGTTTTGGTCATATTACTGCCTAAAGTGGAGATTTAATACCTTAGTAGGGTCTAAGCGAAGGTGCTGGTTCTAAGTAAAATTCTCCTTAAAAATTCCTGTGCTTGGTAATTTTTTCTCTGCACGCTGTTACCATGCTTACAATATGATTCGGCGAACTACAACGAGTCACTTTGATCACGAAAACTCACGCTACTCGAAGATGCTTCCTAACCCCGAGGAGGGATTGAAACACCTTAAAGATGTACATCGCATACAGTGAGAGAAACCAAATTAGAGAAACCAAATTGGGAATCAGTCACCTAGGGAGGGAAGGCCCAACTCTAGGACTCCACTCAGGATCAATCTAACGCGGCGTGCGGACCGTCTTTCGTTACGCCTAAGGACAATAGATGTCTGTTTCGCAACTTCTAAAATCTTTCTAGCGACCGGTAGAGTAGACGAGAAGGGTAAGTATGTTAGTTTGGTAATCTGAGGGGGATTATAAAACTCCACGGTGAATTGGAATTTTTTTGGTGCAGTCGTTAATCGCATGCGACCTATCTAGATTATGGCGATGTGCACACATTGGTTCCCCTCCACAATCCAACCCCAGCCCCGTTCGGTCCGCGGGCGGCTTGTTGTGGCTCCCCCTACCCTCCGCCCGGTCTGGCCCACCGGTAATATCTGCTGTACTAGTCCCCCCTTGGGCCCTCCCTCCCATCCCTATTCCGTTCGTGCTAAATTCCTTCACCCTCTCTTCCCGTTCACTCTTCTCCTACCCAGACGTCTCGCTCTGGACATCTTTTCCAGCTGGGGCCGGGGCTCGCCTCCCCACACCAGTGGGGGGAGAAACGCGGCTCTCCCAGTCGGCGCCCTGCTCAACTCTAGGCAGTGCAACGCCGTACGTCAAGCGGTGAGAAGCATTTCCAACAATTTCTTCCTAACGGGAAAGTGGCAAATAGAGAAACAAGCTTCCACCTTCCCGAACTGCGAGTGGCGTCTTCATACCCTACCTACTAAGCTGTAACCCTTTTGTAAATTCTCTTCTTCCAAACTATATATGACGGGGATGGGTAGGAGTGAAAGGGATCTGCTTTGATGGGTACATACTTACATAGCTAGTATATTACCTTGATTAAAGCGTGGCTGCAAGGCGAAGGACGCTAGGATTCGATGTGATTTATAGCTATTGGAGAGGTAAGAGACAAATGGATAAAAGGAAACAGAAGTTGATCCTATTTCTCCGTGAGATGGCATACTAACTACTGCACCGCTCGGATTTTAGCTGCGAACAGCATGTTACATTTGTGTTTGCGCCGCAGGCCTATGGGCGCACTGGCACGGGAAGAGTGGGATTGCGTGCTACCCAGGTTAGATCGCCTTCCTGAAGCAAGGCTTGATCCCGCACTCAGCCTTGTGTGCCCAACATGAACTCGTGGATGATCGACCTAGAGTATGTACACTCTTAGTGCGCTTCTCCCATTCCTAGGATTTCAATTCACCGGCTCCTCGGCGTAGTTGATTAATGAAAGCAACTTGTCCTCTGTTCTGCCGCCTCTCATCGGCAATTGAATCCTACTGCGCTCATTCCACCGCCATGCATCAAGTCATTCAAATCTGTCATCCCCATCAGCTACGCGAACACACACAGAGGTAGCGGGATCATGGCCATTAAGCTAAGTTAGGTGAGGAAGATCGGAATTAGGCGAGCAGATTGGGAGCATATGAGCGTGTATGTAGGTATTTCTGGGTGATGTCATTCACCCAGCCCACCAGACACGCTGGGGTACAATTTGGAGCCCAGGCTTGCACGTCTACAGCGTTTGAATTGATGCCGTCCCTCATCCGTTCCTCTTCTTCACAAGCAGCCGCCGAGAACCCATAAATACCAACAACCAACCCTCACCACCACAATATGAGCCGCATCATCAACATCTTCCGCTCCGGTATGTACTAACGCCTCATATCTATTATCCGCTCGAGTGTAACATCGCCTCTCCGGAACGGCGCCTATTCTGGTCTTCCTTCTCCCTTGTTCGGCAGATCTGGAATGCGGGCGGTGAATTAGCAATGTGAGATTTAACGATCGGGGTTGCTCTTCTCCCACATCTTTTGGATATATACGTGAAGGAAAAGGCAAGCCACCCAGTGCTCGTTCGGCACGACCCTGGAAACCCGGGACAGAAGGAGGCAACAGGTTTGTCTTCCCCCATAGCTATTTTGAATTCGTAATATTTCATTCGGCTGACCGTTTTTGTAGAACGCGATCGCGGTACGACCCTCCGCCAGGTTTCCGAGATCTCGAACAAGTACCGACAGCACCGCATTTTGTGCTGCCTGGATAGCCATGGCAGGCATTCACTTCCGCGGGGACTACGAGTGCTATGAAGGAAGGTCCACGAACACTTTGTCGACCATTTCTGTTGAACATCTGTGCTGGTAGTCGAATTTCATCAGGGTTTCGGGTAGATATCCCTATTCAACGCTGAATCCGGGGTGATTCGATGTACTTTACTTCCGAACTGAGGATGTGCCTATTCCATTCTCCATCACAGCACAATTTAAATAGTTGAGCACCCTACGAAGGAAGGAGCTCTTCAGATAAGTGAGAGAGTCACATATCTGGGGGTAATATTGATGAGAGTAGTGCGCGGACAGCACGGCATTGTTTCACCACACTCCTGGTTCCTCCACCAATTGCTTTCGAGTCCTAAACATCCAGTATAACCAAAACGATATGATAAGCCACAAATCCCGTCGTGGCTTACGATCCAAGTATCAGAGCAGCATGCCCCTCAGGATCGGAGATATGCGAACCGGGAAGCACCGAGAAACTCCGTTGCTTGGGCGAGATTCCTTACCCTCTTCCGGTATCGGAGGAGTAGCTCAGTTTAACAACATGCTGTTGATTTGTGGGAGAAACCCATTCATGCAGCACTACTCTACGTACATTTTCCGATCCGTCGTTTTGTGGGGCTCGTTGCTCGCCCAAATCTCTAACTTGGGGTTCGAAGATACGTTCCATCTCCCAACAACGATCACACCACAACACGGCCAAACAACAACAACGAAAACCAACCACTCCCAAGATGCTCCGTTTGAACTTGGTTTCCGTTGGTATGTCATCTGGCCGCTATATAGATGATAGGAAGAGGAGGATGCTGATGTTTCGTGCCGATAGCCCTCCGCAACACAGTTGTCCGCAATACCGTCCTCCGCCACGGAGGTCGTGTTTCCATTGCTCCCGTTGCCGCCAGTAAGTTTCAATGTTTCGAGAAAAGATAGTGCTGCGCGGCAGCTTATTGCCTACCAGTGCGTAGCGATGGTCAGTGCAACAGGGGGTACCGCCAGCGGTACGGCTACGGCTACGGTGAACCTGACTCTGGCGAGCCTTGTAAGTTCACTATTCCTATTTGCCGCATCTCCTATTGCTGCGGATTCACTGACCTCTGGGATAGGCGTCTTCGGTAACCCCACTAAGATTTTCGATGAACGACCACGGGCTAACAGATCGATAGCGCCTCTCCTCGTCCTCTTCGGCGCCCCTGGCGCCGGCGGATTCCTCCTCTACTACCTCACATCCAAGCAGGAAAAGAAGGCCAAGGAGGACAAGAGGGATAAGGAGGACAAGGAGGAAGCGGACAAGACGAGGGACGAATTCATCAACCGTCCAAACCTGTAGTTCTTAGTCAACATCTTGGTTTGGCCCATCATCTGGTGGCACATTTCCCGGCCTCTATGTTACGTCCGTGCTTTTTACACCTGCCCCTGTAACGGATGCACACCTCCAGAAGTTTCATTATCCTTCAGACTAGAGGCTAAAGCTAGCATTACTCGAAGGAGATTATCCATAGAAAGTGTTTCGAGAGGCAATAAAAGGACTCGAGGTGGAGTCGGGTGAGAGTAACTGAGGCGAAGGGAGGATGGCTTGGAGTGGGAATCGCCCATCATATGGGCATAATAGTGATTCCCGCTGCAAAAGGCGGAAATGAGTAAGTTGTTTTGCAGGGAAGTGCCCTTGAGTTTGACAGGCGGATGCAGCTTAAGGCGGGTAAGTTATTATTGTCCGCAATCGCGTAAGTTACAAGCCCAGCATGCGATGTGAAAGCTACAAATTGAAGGATAAGTTGATAGAGGTCTTGCTGACTTCGCCGCGTGTTTAGATGGCAGATACGGGATATTGTAGTAGTAGCAAAAAAAAAAAGTCGTACGCAGAAACAAATACTGCTGTGAAAATATTGTGCTTAAGCACGCAGGGATACTTCCTATCCCGAAGCGGAAATTCGAGCTGTCCAAGTGCGATGTTGTAGGCGGCGGCTGGTTAAATTGCGAGTTCCTCTTTCACCCATTCTCCTCCATCCCTCCCAACACCAACACACACCACACTCCTACACCACCTAACATATCATCATGCAGCTTCTTTCGAAGAATATGTTCCATTAATCCCCATCTGTTAAAATTTTATTCGGACCTCTTCTCGCGACATAGTCCCGCGCCCAAGGAGATCTTCTTCTCAGCCCACCACCGCCTCTGCGGATCCTTTAGAAGTAAGTCTTCACTGCCCCATTGGCAATACAATTCGGAGGCTTACTGGCCAACAGACAAGTTCACCGTCAAGCACCAAGTTCCGAAGCTGGGTTCCGGTGGAAACCATAACGTGACTGAGATGTCCATTCCAGTGTATTTTCTTTCTGCTTGTTGGTTTATCATGGGTGTCCGTGTTTACTAACAGAGTGTATTGGCAGTGAAATTGTGTACGAATACCCTTCTGATGTGCACGTTGAAGCCCTTCCACTGAAACAAATGTAGTGGCATCGTTCATGGGTCTCGGTATCCCGACCACTTGTCTCGGTCTCACCTGTCTGTGGGGTTACCACAGAGGGCCCATGACCGAGGCGGAGAGTAGGGAGTACTTTGTGTTCACTGCTATTCAAGTCTGCTCGAGGTGATTTGTCCGTCACTTGGTAAATGGATCTCGTCAAGCCGTCTTTGTCGGTGTCCAGATTTCGGTAGTGATGTGTCAGAGTGGCATATTCTACATATTTCACCTTGCTAATTGGTCTTCGGCCACTGGTGGCCGGGTTCTTGCATGGACTACTTGAAGGCGTGTACGTGAAACAACGCAGAAACTACTTTGCGGTAAGGAATCCCAAGATAAAGCCAGAGATTACTGAAACTAACAACATAAAGTCCACTTCAATCCCAATTCAGAAGTACCGAGGCCCAAAAGATGAGGACAATCAACTCTACACGATAGACAAATACCAAATCAGATCGCACCCACTATTGCGTGATGGGACCGTATGCTGGGAGCAAGGAGGAATGGGGATGCACATGGGATCTCAGCAGTGGTCAGCTACGCCGATAATCCGAGCCAGAGGTGCTTCCCTCCAGTCGATCGATAATGTGGTCGTTGACAGGTTCCGACGAAGGAGTTTAGGCTCTAAAAAGCGCCAACAGGTGATACAGGGAGACCTGAGTGGTGCGTGGTGCAGGGCGACGGCCGCAATTGCTGCAGACCTATCTCCGAAGCCTTCTTCCATCTCCACTTCGCCGTCAGTAGTGTAACTCTCCCATAACGCCCTCAATGCAGCGCGCCAGAGCCATCATATTGGCATTAGAAATCCATACTATCACAGACATTCCGGCAATTGTCCACTTTAACTAGGTCGATGATGCAACACCTCGACATCTCCAACACGCTTTAGCACTGGAACAATGACTTCACCAACAGAAGGGTGGATAAATGGGCGATTGAGGTCTTAGTTTGCTTGCCCATGCTGGATTTAAAGGTAGCTAGCTTCAGGAGCGGGTTTTTGTTTGCTCATACTCGCATTCAGCCTATTTAGACTATGGCGGCACATATTTTTGCCTAGTCCCCGTCCGCAGTCCGCTCGGAGGCGGCACGTTGCAAGGTTTGCCCTCCACCCAGGCATGTCCCGCCCGAGAAAGAATAGATGCCCACTGAGAGGATCACAAAGGAAAGGACATAGGAGATCGTGATCGAAACGAGAGAACAGAAGGAAACACGTCCGTCCCATACTCCTCGCCTACGGAGGCCATGAAGGAGGGCATAGGGAGGCCGGACAGCGGTAGCTCCTCTCCGGAACCCAGACCCTCGGCCTCTAACCTTCTCTCCTCTTCCCGCTCTCTGCGCACCTGGAGCTCCCATTCCGACACCTCGCACCTCGCATCTTCCTCAGCCGGAACCAGCTTTTCCACATCCGTAGTGGAGAAGAAATCTAGCACTACCTGCTGCACCTCTCAAAAGCAAGGAGGTCTCATATCTTGAACCGGCTCTTCCACCTCCAGCCTTCCCTCCGCACCTCTGCCCACAGGGCCTAATGCTGGGCCTTCTGCTCGGGGCACCCCTTGAAGAGGTGACCCCTTGCAGCGTCCGGTACCGGCACCACCAACACTAAACGGTAGGATAATTAGTCGTCCAGTGTAGGCACTACCCAATGAGGCAGTGACCCGTCTTCAACCGGTAGAACCTGGAGGCGAGCCGCTTGGAACTACCCGCAACCGTGCCATCTGGCTGCTGCCTGCTTGGCATCCTATACTTCTTCCCGCAGACCTGGCCTCCAGCACATTGTCGGGCTTCCATCCACTTCTTCTCGGATATCTCTCGCTTGAGGCGTGTGAGGGATCTTGGCAGCGGCATCACGCGCTCCTCTCTCTGGTCTGAGTAACTTAGCCATTCCACCCCACGGGCGTCTGGCTGCTACTCTGCGAGCTTGGCCCATTCGTCGGCCTTCTCGTTTCCTGCGACCCCTTTGTGTGCCGGGCACCACCTAATCTCAATGATGATGCCCGGCCTGGCCCCCGGCAACACTGCGATGTGCTTCCTTGTCTAGAGCGCGTATATCTGGAGGGGCCAGGCTCCTCTGATGCCATCCGCCTAATGGCGGCTTAGGCGTCCGTAAAATTGTGACCTCTTCCGGGTCGTCTGCCCTCGTGACGCCGTTTCCAGCGCCCTTTCGAGAACGGCCCACTGCGCGCCATAGGCCCCTCCTGGTTGTAGCCCATGTAGCTTTTGATACCCGCCTAGGTTTGGCCGTTTTGCCACACTACCGCATATCCGGCAGCTCCGCCGCCCAGTCGTGGCCCGTCCGTGAACATAGTCAGTCCGGAGCGGGTCTTCTATGCCTCCGGCTTAGCTTCCGCTTCTTCTTCCTCCAACAGTTCCGCGTCGAGAGTCTCTGGTTCCTCTAGCAAAAGTGTGCTCTCCGCTCTGCCCGAGTATGCGAGGGCATTCGTGAATCTCCGCCCGATAGCTGCTGGGGCACCCACCATCTCTCTTCCTGGTCGCCCTGCGGGAGGCTGAGCAACTGTAACCCGAATCGTCTCTGTCTACTCTCCAGCTGGGCTGGCACTGGTCTGAGTCCTGACTTCATTGACAAAGCCCGAGGTTATTTTTCCGGATGCAGCCTGTGGTCGCGCGCGCCTCTTGGTTGACTAGAAGCTGCACCTCGTTAAATTTGCTTGGCTAATGGTGCCCCGGATCAAGTCGCCCTTCACCACAGCCCCTATCCGAACGTGGTGACTGACTGGATGTAAGCCGTCATGACCTTCCTGCAGTTGGCTGGCGAGAGGCCCATCTGTCCTGCGATCCGGCGGAGCCGTGCCGTTGCGTTCTTACCGTTCTTCAGCCAAATGGCGTGATCGTCCTTGAACGTGAGCTGGGAGCCTAGCCAGACCCCAAGCCAGCGTGTCTCCTCCTTGTTGAATAAGACTGTGTTGGCGCCAACCTTCACCGCTGCATTAGGAGCCGTCCCTCTCCCGCGAGAAATCGCTGCCTCCGTTTTCCCGTGGTCGAAGGCCACACCGTTTCTCTCTGCCCAGTCGATGAATGCCGCTGCTGCCTCGGGCAGCTTGGTTGCCACCACCTCATCGCCCTTCCCGCCCGGCCCCACCCATTGTCGTTCACAAAGGATAGCCCTCTAATGGCTGGAGCTGCCCTCTCCACCTCGCCAAAGATGCCTGAGAGGTACACCGTACGCGATAGAGAGGACTAGACTGGCGCCGCTGGGGATCCCAGTGGGATGCCGGCACCCAAACTGGCCATCATGTAGGCCTCTTCCATTCCTTCGCTTCAGGTGGTCGGCAGTCAGGTGGGCAGCCGTGCGTTCGACCAGCTTGCTGATGACGCTTCGGGAGCGGGTCGTGGTGAGTCTTCTTCAAGTAGGCAGTTGCAAAACCGAATCAGTACGCAGGATAGAGGTACGAGCAGCGAAGTGCTATTGAGAATTGGTATTGACTATGAAACCCCAGACCTAATTTGCTGTTATCATCCTCCTAGTATTTATCGCCGAGTTCGCTGACGTCCTTCCACATGTCGTAGTCGTTCCAGATGTCGATCTCAACCCACTCTTCGTCCTTATTTTCGTCAATTATCCCCATATTCTTGTCATCTTCATCCTTCATCTCGTCCATCTCTTGACCACCGGGAGCCGACGGACGCACAAGATACAACTTCGACGGAGCGTCCAATCCGTTGACCCAGTCAAGGAGACGGTCCGATGAACCCTCGGTGTTGAAGTTGAGGAAAGTGGCTATGATCTTGTGTCATTTTTTCTCGAACCAACCATTGAGTAGCTAGGGATTACCGTTATGCTCACTCAGCCACTCGAGTTCCTTCAAGTCCTTGTCACGGATAAGAATGTCCTGGATTCGGCCTAGGACGTAGTTGTAGAGATTCGCTCCAAGGAAGGTGGCGACAACCACGGAAACAAAGGCCAACTTGAGGGCCGCATAGACGAACGAGAAGAAAGAAAGGACGATCCTATGGAGGAACGAAGTCATTTCTTGGCCCCAGCGTTAGAATTCCGTCGTCTAAAGTGAAGACGAAGGTGCGTACTGGAGTTCTTCTGCGATTGTGGTTTTGGTTAGCTTCTGCACGGCGGATTAGCGATTGAAAGGAAAGACGAGAAGTGCTAAAGTTTGCGTACCTAATAGACCCCGAGGACTTCGGGAGCGAACGATATATGATTTCCGTGAGTGACCGACGACCGATGGTCCGTGGACACTGGGGTCTGACGGTTCGTGTACGGCTGAATTCTGTGTTCGGTGGTGGGGTGTACGACTGGTGTTACGCTGGGGCATACGTTAAATGCTACGCAAAGGATTACATCAGACCCTGAACCCATGCGTGACAGATAGTACCGATGGCTGCCATAAGCAGCTGCAGGTCATGGCAGACGGGCAGTCCCAATTGGGGCACCGGTTCAAGAGTTTTGGTACATTTGTCTACAGGGAAGCAACTGCACGATCACGGGCGATCGGAAAGCCGGCCACTCATCCCCGGTCACCGCTCTCTGTCGCAGCTCGCCCCCGAGGCCGGCCGCCTTAGGCAGCCGCAGCCAGAAGAACCGAGGATAGACGGTGTCTTCCCACCAGCCAATGCCCACCTTCACCGCCGTGCAACCACTTAACGCCCAGCCTATCTCTCCTCAACTGAATTACGGATGACTTAGACTTTCCACATATTCCAGCCTTCCTCACCGTCTCCTGAAGGATATGCATTACCATCAGGAACACCCGGCCCAATACGGCTTCCTTCGTTTTGCTAGCCCTCACCATTCTTCCCACCAGCGACATACCTCTCGGGTTCTAGGTGCACCTCTACTTCCAGTCGACCAGCCTACTCGTGTACGCGACCTCGAGCTTGCCGTCCTGAAGTCCATATCCACTTCCTTAGACGATCCGAAGCTCATCTACATTCATCGAATGGCCGTTTCCAAAAAAGGCCCAGAATGGCCCGACTTTCCGAGCACTCGCACCAACGCCTTTGCGATTCCAGTAGCACCATCAGCTGACTAGGATAAGACCTTGGTGTACCGAAAGATAGGTCTCTTCCAATGAAAGCCTTTCTTACCTATTCATTCAATAAGCACCATAAATAGATCAGAGATAATTATCTCACCGACATCTCCACCACATCGTCAACCTGGAGATCGCAATTCGAAATCTCCTCCCAACTACTCGCCGCCCAAGCCGCATCATGCCGACATGGACACCGCTTCGACGGAAGCCAGCGCCTGTTGAGAGGGAGAAGCCTAGCAGTGAAATGGCCAGACGGATTCTCGCGTTTAGCTACGAGATCACACCGACCGGTATTCGGGCTCAATCCCTCGCCGACGCTTAGCAATCCCATGACCGCGAGTACAACCCTACGTCCGGAACTTCACGGATCACCCGCAGTCTACAGATTGGCAGCAAAGATTTGCGAATAGGAACCGCTACTACCATTGGTTTCAGAGTCTACCGTCACAATATAACTAAGAGTTGAAGTGAGCAATGCGGCACCGAAAAACCAGCCGCGTATCCCCGAGCAGGAAATTAAAAAATCAGACCTTCTCAGTCGTGTTTGCGGGAGCCCACCACCTGCTGGCAAGCACTCAACAAAAACTCACTCTATGATTAAGTCCTATCGACTCCTACAGATGACCAGAATTGCCGGTCCCCATAGTTTCCGCGCTCATATCCAACGCCCCTCCTCCGAGAAAAAGACGAGACAAAACAGACGATGTGGCCAGACCAGAATCCTGCGTACTGCCCCCAGCAGCTGTTGGCCGTCACTCGGTTCCCATTCCGAGAATGGCAGCAATATCAACCTTTCACCAGCGCAGAACCTAGAAGGCGGTTAGACGAGGCAAGACCCTTTACCTAGACTGGAGCCCCGAGAAATGGCTCGAGGCGGACGGGCTATTGCAATGGCTGGGACGAATTCACGAAGAAGGGATACAGAATACCCCAATGCTCGGGGAAGGCAAAGCGATGATGCTGAAACCTCTGTATTCCTAGCGTGCGTCCAAGTCAGCACTTGTGCCCAAGCTGTGGTGGTGGTTAACTTGGGAATGAAGAATCAGGCCGACAGTACTCTGTCAGAATAATGGACGTCCGGAGATGACGGATCGGAGACGGCGTCCGAAGATGACGGACCGGAGCCGACACGTCCGGAGATGACAGCTGCCCGAGTCTCCCGAGCACCGGCTCGGGGGACAGTCTTCCTTCTTTACCCCCTAGCGAGCCCCTCAGGCCCGTTGTATATAGAGAGAGTGTTCCTCCTTCTAAGTTGTATCAATCAATTAATTCACCATCTTCATCTCTATCGATCCCTATATTCCAACATACTCGGTCACGGAGAGCCATATGGCAAGTGGCATGGCAGCGGTGGTGGAGATGGACAGTGCCCCATAAAAAGCGGGAAAACGGCGGAAGGAGCAGTGGACCGGCTTCCTGCTCTGGTAGGAGAGAGTTATTGGAGAGCGAGACGGGTGAGGGAAAGCAGCAGGGATGGATGCGGCGTGTAATTTGTATTTTACTTCCTGATCATTTGGCTCGTGTAATGCAGTAGAGATGGAGGTGGAGACTGGGATTGGAGACTGGACGGCGAGTCCCCATAGTCAAGTTCTTTTCAGGGCATAAAACTAATAAACAATCAATTATCTTCAGGAATAGCCGCGTATTTCATCGAAATTACGTGTTTCGTTCAATCACTGATGAAACCACAAATGCTGAATCTAGAATCGGAGCTGGGAGAGAGTCTCTTAATTGATTCCAGCGAAAAAATCATATAATAAGCACAAATGGGTTTCCTATTACTCTAGAACCCTCGAAGCAAAAAACTATTCCGACAGACTGCACATTAGCAATGCCAAAAGAGTGGAGCTCATGAGCGACGGACAGGGCGTCCACCGGGCAAAGAAACGTACAACTCGCAACCTTCCGTTTTTCATCCTTCCATGTAGCCCACCCCGAGCCGAAGCCATCCACCCGCCTGGGGTTTCCTGTCTCGAAACTCTTGGATCCAATCATGGGGTGACGTTTCTCTGGGTATATGATGCCTTAAGTGGGCTCTGTCGTAGGCAGGATGTTGTTGGCTTGCTGTCGGAGGTTTCGTAGGCCAGCAGAGCTGGTTGTAGGTAAACGGTGGTGACATGCCCATGCCGCCAAGGGCTGAGATTGGTGCAGGCGTGGATAAAACGCAGGATATGCAGTAGGAGATGAAGCGAGCGAGTGGCTCCGGCGATGATTATTGGTGAGAAATGATGAGATTGGTGGTAGCAGGATACGCGTGTTGAGGAATCCGGATGATGGAGGAGGGGTAGAGATATTAGGGAATCTTGAAGATAGAGTAGATGGCGGGGGGGATAGAGAGATTGAGCCGTGGGATGAGGAGTGGGGAGAAGGAGACGTAGGCACAAGCTTGAAATGGATGAATTGGAGGATTCGGTGATAGAAATGTTGCGGAAGACGGATGAGGGAACCGCTGGTAGCGAGATGGAGAGATTGAGGAACTGAGTATGAAAGGATCGCCGAGGAGCGAGATGCGATACCGAAAAATCGAAGGATGGATGAATGGAGCGGCTGGAAGAAGGAAGGCAGGAACGCCGCAGAGCTATTTATATCGCCGCTGGCGGTGGGATGGCGGAACCATGTGACGGAAGGTTTTGCACTCAGGCAAGCAAGCCGCGGGATGACGAAGGACTTAGCAGCTCCCCATGTAGAGTTGAGCTTGTTGCGTGCCCGCAGCACATCCTGGAATGCGTAGCACTGTACGTACCACGCGCTGCTCATCACATACTACACTCGGCCGGCCCAGGCCGCCCCAAAACATAATCATACTGACATAAGCAGCCAGAGGCACTGTGTACTGATCCTGCTAACACCAGACCACCGCTACCCCGCTCACTTCCAGGCTACGTGAGAGCCCTAAACCCTTAAAGCTAGGCAACGGGAATGGCGCTCATCACATGCGAAACCAAAAGATGGCACCCACCGCACAGAGGACACACTTCGTCTCCCCTCCCCGAGCGACTCCAGCCGAATATTCCATACGCACATTTGCCATTACAACTCGTCTCCCAGAAAAGCACGGTGGCACGTGATGTGGCGAGTGATGATCTGTGAATTATTCTCCCCTCCACTCACTGTTTGCTCCCAAAAGCTCTGCACACATAAACAATCCCCACCGCATAAACCTATCTTCGTGCCGGCGTATAGCCATACCAAGGGTCTCGGCTCCGGCAGTCCGATCACAATCGCAATCGCCGTCGCCGTCGAGCCCCGTCGCCTAACGGCCAGTTCCCATTGCCAACGCCAGAAGCCAGCATACACCGGCCATACATAAACCTACAGCAGACACCTGCCAGCAAAGGGGTTAGATAGATACATACGTTTTTGATGGGTGGGGCATAACCACCCCTGGGACACACACAAAAAAAGCAAATACAAGGTGCATCCTCGAACGTTCTTTTTGGCGGCTGGAAAAAAAAACCCTTACGACCCAGGTAGAGAAAGACGCACCTCCAGTATATGTATACATATACTCGGAATATCCACAGCAACCCGATGACCGAGCTGTACCGGGCGCAGACGATATTACTGCAACACGTACTGACTCGTAGATATCACGCGCCGGCCTGCCGTCGTCGACACCTCGACTCGAAGGACTTGATGTATCTAGCTATCTAGCCCACAAATCCACAATTGCACTTCCGCCCCTAGTATGTGCAATATCGTCTCCCGAAACCGCACGTCGTTATACCCAGTGCCACCGATCCCAGTACATCCGAAAGCACTGAAACGATGCAACTTAGGTTCGAGTACCTGGCTCCCGGTGGTAGAGATTGGAAGGGAAATATCGACAGCCTTAGATCTAGAGCAAGGGTACGAAAATCAGACGGAGAAAATAAAAGGAACCCCTCCATGCTGATAGCCCTTTAAATGAAAAACAGAAAGGAACAAGCGCCACGTGTTCGATCCAACAGAATTGATGTCAATCGGCGAAACAAAATGAGTAGGAGCCATTACACATTAAGTAGGAAGCGTGCAATAGAAAGTTCTGTACATTAACTCCCAATAATGTAGTCTGCCAAGCACATGCGAACAACTCCGTAAACGCAATGACGACACCCTCTAATGCGAGCCTGCGGCACAGTTGATGTTAGGAAATTTCGTCATGAGCAAGGGCCCAGGTACCCACTGTAGCGTATCACCTCACTGGCCCCAAAGCAGAAGACAGTCGTGCACCGTACCCTCCGCCGTCGCCAACTGGCCGTTTTTGTTGCGCTCGCTTGGCGGGCATGCCGGATCGTCGTTCAGCCCAACGCACTTGAAATCCCACGACGGATTGCGTGTGTGTGGTGCCGGACGAGTGTCCATCTGGATTGTCGCCGACTCGTACGTGGCGGTTGCCGCCACCGTCTGTGGCAATGACATTGACATCGCCTGCGTTCGGTCTGCGCTCGCGGTGGTATTTGCAGTGGTGTTTACGGTTGCAGTCGTTGTAATGGTAGCAGTCGTGGTTGGGGTTGTAGTTGCAGTCGCGGTTGCAGTCGTTGACATTCCGAGAAGGAGAGTGGATGCAGGATGGGGGGCTTCGAGGTTAAGTACCACGGAGTGTCTGCGATTTGTCGACGAAACCGGTCGAAAGGGGGCAGCCAGTGAGTGGCTCAACAGCTTCTCGTTTCCCAGCGGCCCTTGCTCGAATTATCTGCACCGTAGAAGCATGGACCCAGAGTGTCAAGGAGGCAGATCCGAGGTGAAGAAAGGGCGTGAAAGTGCAGTCTTTAGGCTGTTGAAGAATGGCAAAGAGCCAGAAGATATCTATTACGTCGACGATATGAAAGGAAATCGCCTGACGCTGCATCGGGCAAGGTGGGTGTGGGCTGATTGCGTCCTTGCATTGCACAAGATGGTGCCCCGGGATCTGCAGCGCCTGTGTGACTGTGGCATCCACATACCTACATAGCCCAATCGTCATCCTTGTTATTGGTTTGGCTGGACTCGAGTTGCACCACTGTTAGCCCTTGCGTCAGGCAATGTTTGGCATGCTGCTGCATACATTCCCTTCTTTCTGGTGCCCAACCGACCTGAGATTCAGAGGTGGCCTGGAAGAGCAACTGCAAGGGCCCAATCGATCGGGTTCCTTCACTTCAAACAATCGGATATGTGCACTAAATCCCATAAACTTTGGCGACGACTGAACTCGTGCGGTTTGGAGATTCCGTTTTGTGTGTTTGCTTCGCGCTTCCCGTCAATATCGCACAGACGCACAAGGTGCAGTAATGCCTTGGTGTGCGGTTCCGAGACATCGGAAAGGACACCCCTGGATCAAGGCTGATCCGCGAATCCAAACATTGCGAGGGCGTGGGAACTCGATCCGCGATTTTCAAACGTTGAGCCGTAGGCACTTCAGGTTTCGTCGTTGGGAATTCGGTAATTTCCAATCGGACGGTTTGTCTAGGCGGAGGAAGGCCACCACCGTGCAGTCCGATGATCGCGACACTTCCTCTCTGCGCGTCTAGGCCACGGTGTTCCTGGGTGCTGATGCGATCCGGCCAGGTGTAAGCGGTACGTGGAGGTTTGTTATGCTCTGCAACGTCCCGTGGCGGTTGAGATCGGGTTACTCCAAATCTTCCAAAACAACCATTGGGATAGGAGATTACCCATATGGCGAATCAACAGTTTTTTCCCCAAGCCGGAGCTGGTCGTACCGTTGAGTTCGATCAATCTCTTTTCTCCACCCCACAGTTTGCACAGCAAGTTATTCCGCTTGGGGGCACAGCATTCATTCGGGGAATCTGCATCCCGCACTCCCACCCTGTTGAAACTCGTTCCCAGGGACGGTCACCAGTCAACTGAAGCCGCTATGCTGACACGGGGCACGTTGCCCGAGCCTGGTGATGATTATTGCAGATCCGGGAACCCTTTTGGCCCCCGAAGGGCTGACGATCTGGCGTTCCAACTTGAGCGGAGTCGTATCATAGTCGCACCTCATCTAACCTTCGGCGAGCCCACAGGATTATCCGTACGCTAGTGTACTGACTCGCGGCTGCGGAGTACTCCAGCGACCACCGAAGGACCGGAATGTGCCGATATCCTGTAGAACATGCATGACGAGCGTTGAGCGGCGATCTTGGATGCCCTAAAACCAGGTCATGTGCCAGAGGTTCCGCTGAATTCTTGAGTTATTCAAACCGCGGCTGCTTAGTCCATCAGGAACCTTGGCGGAATGTAAGAGGTTCGAGATATCCACACCACATTCCCCCCGCCACAGTTGCGCCAGCCGAAACTTGCAGTGCTCATCGCCTCCGCGGCGAAGAAGTCTCGTTCCCCAAGGCTGCATATCGCCGGCACAACTCCAACAAACGCGTCATACGCGTGAGCCGTTCTCAACGCCCATCTATGTACATACTCATCGCGCCCACTCTGTGCCCTTGTCACCACATGCAGGAAATTACCAGTCGTTGAGGGTTACCACCACACCACACATTCCCTTGAGAACCGGGTATGTATGGAGGTAGCTGCAGCCATCTGCGGTGGTAACCGGCAAGATACCTCGTAATGGGTGGTTGCCGAACTGCCCTTCGAACTGTCCAGCGGTCTCGGAAGTCCTTCACGCATGCAAGGATTTGTTATGCATCCCCACCCCCACTCGCCACCACCGGTTGTGAACAGGCGTAAAGACCAGCCGCTAATCCCTTCCCGTCACGGATGGCAATTCTGCTGCATCCGGTGTGTATGTATATGCTTGATGCTCCACACTGTTGGAATCTGTGTCCTTCGATAAACGGCGCACGGGAACACGATGCATATGCGGAGGTTGGTGGTGGCCATGGTCCCACTGACTGCCGGAACCACTGTTTCTTCGCATTTCGTGATGTTGGCAGGGTGGTATGACGACCGTTTCAAAAGTACACATTTCGAGGTAGTGAGGAATGACGCTCTTCTCCGTAACAGATCGGTATGCGGGATGAAGAACGGGCAAAGATGCGAGAAATTGCGATTAGTGAACGATGGCGCGTTGTGGACGGTATCCTAGGCGTGTCAGTCCATCGTTTGATTGCCTGCCTCAACGCCCAAACCTACTGCATTTGGTAGCTTGGGTCGACCTGGAGATGTATGTTGAACGACAGAATAACGCTGAACATGGTGCGTGTATGCGGTTGGGGCGGTTTGGCGAGTTGGGTGAGGATGATCAGCACCCGTCCAGTACCCAGGTTCTTGGAGGATCCGCACTCCCGTTCACCAATGCGGCTCACTACGGCTTTCGGGGCCACACTCCTCCACGCATGCAAGCTGCAGCTTTCCTTTGATCACGCCATCTTGGGCTCCGGAGACGAGGTGAACATATTGAGTGGGCGGTACATTCCGTGAGAAACTTGCGCACAACACATCTTTTCCGTCGACATTTGCGACGTGCGCATCAAAGGCCATTCCTGGTTTTCTCTCAGTGTGTCCCCAACGGAGTTGCATGTGGCTTTCTTGCGGATGCGACACCTCCTGAAAGTGCACGGCGCCGCTTGTTTGAGTCACGGTGCGAAAGAAAGGCAGCTCGTGGTCAGGGCTTCGAATGCATCTTGAGATACTGATCGATCAGGGGCTCGAACGCAAATCGGATGTGAGGACTGAATGAGTGTCAACGTAGGAGGGAGCGCTACCACCCTCGGATCATGCAGTTCTCTGTGTCCATGGAGGCAAGATATTCCACGCTTCCTGAGCGGGTGAATACAATGGAAGCGGTAAGTTCTCCGTTATGGCATGCAATTCTTCAATTCCACTGCTGATGACAAGCCTGTCCGACAAACCATTGTGCTCGTGGATGTTGTGCAGCCGTGGTCGGGCGAGTCTGGATAAAACTTTAGATAGTCAATTAGTTCGTCGGGAACAGATCCGACTGGGAATTGTTTTTTTTTGTCTCACCATCCTGTTCATCAAGATTGGTCGTGGGGGCAGACTCGATATTGTTACTGTCGTGTCTTCTTGCACCATTGCTCTCCGAAGGGCCATGGCAAGAACCCGCTCAATTTAATTTGTATGGATGCAACGTTAGATATTGCGGCCATGAAAGCTCTTAAGCCAAGCGAACGGAAAGGAAGGGCCCATGTGTGTTGATAGAAAGTACATACCTACTCTGGCAACCATCGATGAGACCCGATGGCAGACATTGGCCTACGTTCAAAATATATAGTCACGAGTGCTTGTGGCAATACGTGGGCCGCGGGTTGACTGAACATGCTAGTCGGACTCGGCGTCATGTTCCAGTCACACTCTCCCTCTTATCTAGTCGGGCCCGCTCTTCCATCTTCTCAGCAACTTTCGTCTTGTTTCTCCTCCTTTCTTACCTTCCTTCTCCTCTCTCATCGCGAGACTATTCTTCCTCCATCTTTCCTCCCATTTTCGTTTTTTCCGTTTTCACAATTCCGTAAATGCTATTACGCATTCTCTAAGTTCACTACCTCTCTATTCACTTCATATCCACTACCACGGTTTTCACACCTTATCTCCATGAACCTGAACCTACATCATCCTCACCGCACACGATCTTCCAAAGCACCTCTCACAACCCTCCTACCATCTTTCCCCATCGTAATTCGCCTACAGTATCCCGGTCACCAAAACCATTTTACCCTTCTCCCCCGGAAATCATGCCGCCAGACCCGGAGAGGAGGCAAGACCAACATCCAATGCCACCACAGTCCTTGCTCTCGCTCTTCCACCGACCACCGCTACCAGAAACTGACATCGCCTAGCCCTAGCTAGTAACCTGAATCCCCACTTGGCCGTCCGACCTGACGCTAATATGCCCTCAGCCACAGCCCGGTACATGTTTTCCGTGAACATGCCCCATCTACAGATTATCAATACATCTGCTGCAGGCATGTTCAGCATTCAAATGTCTAGCGGTGCAGCGAGGCTGATAACCGTCGAGAAAGCCACGACTTTCATCGAGGTGAAACCGTTCCAGTGAGGAGGGCCGGTCGAAGCGGGGCGACGAGACAGTAAGTCTCCCCCAGCTTTCTATTTACAGAACTTAGGGAGGCTCGAAGGAACCATTCCCACGATGTATGTCTCTCCCACAGGGGTATTCCATCGGCTGTCGATGGGAAAAAATTCGAGGAAACCTCCCTCATCCCTACCATACTTCGATCCACATACACCGCACACACTCCTTGGATCCTGGTCACACCACAAAGGTGAACTTTCTTATCCCCTCCTTTCTTTGGTCTGTGTCATCGGCCCCAGAGGATGGATATTCCAGAGGACAGCGTCGGTCGAGTTGGTGCCAGAGCGCCGTACGTCCTCGGCTGCTCTCACATGGCTGCCATCGACATTTTCGCCAAGGAGGACGACGAGGAGTGCGAGCATAATGACGAGAAGGATTATGGAGAACAGGAAGGGCACCGCCCAGCAGCCGAAGAAGAACTAGTTCTGATGTGGGAAGCGGTGTTTGACGGCACAGGGTGGAGGTGAAGGGATGTTGAAGTCACCGGGTGGCCGTGGTCGTATGTCGGAGTTCTCTGACGCGATAGATCCCGTGGTCGATCTCCGAACCACCTCGAGCGCTGGGGATAGGCTGAATGGATGGGTACGATTTTTGAGATTTTTTGAGATTTTTTTCGCTTCATCATTGGATCACTAGAGGTATGTTGACATCTACTTGTTTGACAGCCTTGCTCGGTGACAGATTTTCGCTTCCATGGAATATCACTTAGAACACGAGTAAAGACGAATTCATTGGCCAACCGACATCTACCCGAACCAACTCGATGACTCTTCAAGCTACTGTCCTACATGACTCGGGGCTGGAATGAATTCTCAGAGGGATCCACACGATCTCACTCACTGCGCGCTGTTGCGCACTCTCAACCGTTCCATTCTTTCCGTGCTGTCATGAAGCAAGGAGTGCTCATGTAGTTTAAAATAGTAAGCAGTAGTTACCACAGTAGCGTAGTGGTTGCAGCTTAAGCTGCTCCGATTCTTCTCAGTACATTTACCACAAGCAGCAAAAAGAACGCCGAGTTCGTCCAACATTTTCTCGACCTTTAATTTAAGCAGCCTTCTTCGTCCCGTCCTTGCCATCCCTCTTATCCTCGTAGATCTTCGGACGGGCAATATTGATATTTCCACCGAGTCCACCGCGCAGCCCCGTGCTCGGCTTCTTCTCCTCGAAGGAACCAGGAAGGACTTTGCGGATCGACTCCGGCAGCTGTTTGCCGGTGAAATGGTCCTCCTCGGCAAGGAACCGGCGGATGGAATGAGACACATTTTTCTTGATCACGACTGGGTGGTTCTCAGAGAGATACCGGCGGATCGCTTCTTTCTTCTCGTTGGCCATGGCCTTCTGGCTGGCGGCGGTATTCAGGGCCTGGAGATCGGCGAGGGTGGAGGCGACAGCCGCGCTGATCTTCTCCTGCTCTGACTGTTGGGGATCGTGCGTGGCGGGCTGTCTGTTCGACCCGCTGGAGGAGCCGGTGGGTTGGTTAGTTCTGTACGACTGTTTGCTCGTTAGGAGAATAAAGCGACGATTGCGATCGGGATGACATACCATCTTGTCAATGCGTTGGGATTTGATAATGGGTGATTGCGGGGGAGTGCGCTGGGTTGCTTGTTGTGTTCTGGTCGAAGAGAGATGTATGTATGTGAGTGGGGTTTCGTTGGTCTCTGGGAACATGTGCCGTCATTAACTAGCTGTGCAACCTCCCCCTAGGATGGACGGCCCAACTCCAAAATCAGGTTGTGTCTAGGGTTGGTCAATTTCTCTCTTCCTTCTCTGCATCCTTTGGCGCTTTCAGCTTCAGCGTCCGCCCCGCGGACTCTGGGCGGCCCCTGTCGTACGCACCCACGACTTCTACATCAATCGGGGAGCTTTGATGTGTTTTTTTGTTTAGTCATTACTCGCATGCGACCTATCTAGAAAATGTACAGTCCGTTGAGGACGAACGCAATACGCGAGGCTGCATTCGAACACCCACCAAGGCTCGGGCACCTAGGCATCTCCATCCTGAATACGCCTTCCGCCTCCCTGCCCATCTGCGCCTGTCGCGCCTATTCCAACAGGCAACATCACCTAACCGTGCAATGCGGCCGCCGGATTCAGCACACCTCCGAGGGGCGACTTACGATTGCCGCAGCTGTGGCGCTGTCACACTACACTCAGGAAGGGCGGTCAATGGGGGCGGCCGGTCTTCAAATGCGCTATCAGCCCCGTCTTGTCCCATCCTGTCCCGTCCGGGTGCGCCATTCTGGTAGGCAGTCGGACAAAATGACTGAAGGGCGGCTGGGTACTGACGACTTTGACCGCAGAATCGAATAAGACAACTGGTCAAGTGCGAAGTCGAGAGTTCTCCCTCGTATCCCGCCTTCCCGTAATCCGTCCCCAACCAAAAAAAATATTATACGCCCCTGCCGCAGCGGGGATATCGTCCCCCCCTCGGGTATCTGTCCATCCATTGTCTATTCTCCCCCACCACACCCGGTGTCATATATCCACCTAAATATGCACTCCCCCGCTTCGCTAGGTCCGGCATGCGGGGCGATCTGGAAGTACTACCAAGATATTGACGGCTCTGGGCTTTGCATATGTACCGCGCCCTCCCGTCGACCAGCAGGTCCTTCACCTTCCACCGGTCCTTCCACCTCCCGGTCTCCTTCTTCACCTCCGCCCACAGGACCTTCTGTTGCGGCTTCCACTCGGGGCACTCCTTGAAGAGGTGGTCCCGGGTCTGGGTTACTGGCGTGTAGCCGGGCAGTGCTGGACTTCCTGGCAGCCACGGACGTGGGCAGGCGCGTGCCGGTGGAGGAGGAGGACGCCGTCAGCGCGGTCTCAGAGCTGGAGGTGCGGGAATGGCTGGAAGAGCAAGGAGCGGGGGCGATGAATCCGGATGGGGGAGGGACTCCACTGTTCCTACCCACGCCCGACTTCATGGCGTCCGCAGGAACGGTGTAGGCGGTGTCTTTCTTTTGTTTTTCCTTCGACGGCCACGCTCGCTTTTCTTTTCTTTCCTTTGTAATTCCCTTGGTGCGCATCAAATCTTCGTGGGACAGGTCTGGGCGGAGGGCAAAGGGGAGCTTGCAACGAGCCGCCATTGCGCGGACAGCGGACAGGAAACGGACTGTACATACTCTCGCCATGATCTAGATAGGTCGCACGCGAGTAATGAATAAACAAAAAAGAAGCGGTAGACGCCAGTCTGTACCGGAAGCTGACGGCGGCGGGCGGATGGGCGATGGGTTGTCCAAGGACGGGTTTGGGGTGTTTATTATAGAATGTAGTAAATATTCGAAACAACTTGTTTGGTCATACAGTGCATCATTAAAGTTCTTGTATTGGTAATTCGTGAAATAAAGCCCCCTGGGCAGAGGCCGCGACATGGGAAAACGGGGATTCGCACGGCTATCATCCGTCCGCTCAAAGAAAAAACACTGCTCCTCACCACCGTCGACCCCCACCAATTCCCCACCCCTCTCGCGAGGCGCTCAGTTCCGAGGCTCAGTTCCAGTAGGGTTGGGAGATACTGGCATTTCTGTCGCGCCTGCAGACCAGCCGCCGGTGGTCTGGGGAGGAATAGTGCTCGTGTCCGAGTATCCACCTGTGTGCTGCATCTCTGTGGGAGGAGGGCTTGTGGCCGGACTGACGAAGCCTTCGTAGGTCGGGCCCTGCGTGTAAGGCTGTTGCGGCTGCATGTGCTGCGGCTGCTGGCTGTTGTAGACCGGTGACGGGTAGGTCGTGAGTGGCACGGTCTGCTGGGGGTACTGCATCTGCTGGGGGTACTGCTGCTGTTGGGGTGGTTGTTGGTACTGCTGCTGTTGGGGTTGCTGTTGGGGTGGTTGCTGGTACTGCTGCTGTTGGGGTGGTTGCTGGTACTGCTGCTGCTGGGGTGGCTGTTGGTACTGCTGCTGCTGGGGCTTGTGGGTCTGCGAGGTCTGGACGGAAAGCTCGGCTGAGGTCGGTGCGGGGGCGTCGCCGCCATCCGCACGGGCACTTCCGAAGAGGTTTCCGCGATGCCGGTGGAGGGTGATCGCGGCGAACACGAGGGAGCCCAAGAAGGCGAACCTGCGACGAGATCAGCTGCGCGCATATAGTGCAGGAACGAACATCGAGATGAACCCACATCGCCAACAGCTCCATCGCGAAGGAACCCTTGATGGTGGTGCACAGCGAGCCTGCGTAATAATAGTACGTGCAGTCGGCAGACAAAAAGCCGCTGTCGGCGGTGCCCGCCATCGAGACGAGCAGGAAAAGGAAACAGAGGCCGTCGACGATAACCACCGCCAGCGGCAAAAGAAGCCCGAGGTGGAAAAGGAAGAAGTTGACCGCCATCCATATCAGAACAGCGACCGAAATGAACAGCCCCATGGCGGCCCACCTGGACGGCGAGTCAATACGGCGCTGCTCGGCAGGAACAAGGGAAACCTACCACGCAGTGCCGATCGAAAGGATATTCGCGGTCATGCCGAGTGTTATGATGCTAAATAGTGTCTGCAATCCTCGAACGATCTTTCACGGAGCATGTCAACCGTGGGGTCAGGAGTCGCCGCGGAAGAGGGGGGCCGTACGAAGAAAGGCAGAACCGGCCATCGTTCGTCTCGTCCCATGGCCGTAGAAGTCTGTCGATTCCGAGCAGCCGTGAGTAGTTGAGGACAGCGTGAGCAGTTGGGTCGTCGAGATCTGGTTGCTAGCCGTGAGTACCGTCCGTTCTGTTCGTTCCGTTCGTTCCGTTCGTTCCGTTCGTTCCGTTCGTTCTGTGCGTTCTGAACCTTCGTGGCGGTGGGAGAGTTGAATGGCTGGATATGAGATTGGACGGCAGACGACCTGGGAGTGAGCTGCGACACCCATCCCTTATGTATGTCAGCTCACGGCAGGACTACATATCCAATGCACCACGAATGGTGTGGGACCATGGGGTCCCACACCAAAAACCAACCCCGCCCCAAGCCATGTTGTGAGCTCATAATTATCTTCGTGCCATCCTCAGCCGCATGTAGTTATGTAGGTACTTACTCTACATACATACATATCTATCATAGCTCGCGTCACACTGTCTGCGGCGACAAGCTTGTCGCGTCCCAACTGTTGGATTCACGGGTTGCAGCAGATGGTCCTGGGTCCCGTTTGACACTATCGCAAGCCCCTTTGCAATTTCTATACGAGCGCATCTCCAGGATTCAGCTGAGCCCCCTCGCTCGCTTGAAAAAGGGAACCGAGAGTGGGCGGTCACACAGAGTTGGCAGTGAGCACTCTGCATGTTATACGACTATTAATATCTGTCTGCCCATTCACATTATGCAGCATACCTGGTCAATGCAACAGATCGCTTTTTCCGGTATCAACCTAGAGCACATGTGAGTGTGGACGTGTTGGACAATACCTTTGTATCTATGCAGTTATCAGTAGGAGAGGAGGCCGAGAGGCACTCAACCGCGGAGGCGGGCTTGGCTGGTACATGTCTCCATAATTGAGAAGATTTTTGTGGACACCTCTGTACTGAAAACTCTGCAGAACCATGGGAAACGAGTCTAGCCGAGCGTTCATGTCATATTCTGCCATGCTTGGCGCCCAGACCACACTAGCTAGCTAGTCCCCGGCTCCCAGCGCGTTCTGGAGGAATTATGCAGTCGGCATCGCACTGTGCAGCACGGCTTGGGAGGCTGGGACTGCGATTGCAGAGAATCGGTCGGGGGGCACCCAAGCTAGTACGTAACTATCGTAGACTACGGGGAAGCCACAAGCGTATGGTGGAGGACATCTAGAACCGATGTAAAAACACCCCAACTTTCCTACTATCTGTTCCCACAACACAAAAAAGAAACTTAAATAGCGTTATTATCTGAGAGATAAGTGTGTCAAGATTACGAAAATAACTAGCTTTTGATTTTAGAAAGCGTGGTTGATTTTCCAATGAATTTAGAAAAAAAGTAATTTAGGTGGGGCACTCCCCAATGCCCCCATACTGGAACCCCTGTCAACTTCCTGATTAGAAAGCCACTAGCTTATTAAGCCACTAGCTTATTAGCCACCTCATGTTATCAAATTGTGTTGCCCGAGTACGGGGTATGTGCATGTGTGGTGCTTGCTTGCGTGTCTACCATTTACTTTTATCTACCACTTGACGGTGACTTTTATATACGTACACGGTTCTTAAAGTCCGCACTCAGACAAAATGTTGGATCATGGCGCACGCTGGGCAGATGGAACAAGTGTCGCGACGCTGTTGAAACGCGCCCTTTTTTTTAGGACTATCAGATCGTGCGAGGGCAGAAAATGGACTGGCTGGGCTGGAAATTCTGATGTTGGAGCTGGCTATGGCCGTTCGGATAACAGTGATGGGTTACGCGACGCGTCTCAAGACGAGGAAAATCACACAAAAAATCACAGAATATTACCGCATTAGGAATTAATTAAATAATTGAATTTTCAAACCGAATGTTCCTATACTTTAGCTCAAGGGTTCCGCCACCATATGTCCATCTCAGGAGTTCCGGTGCTCCTTGGGGTGGTGTGCGGTGGGGCAGTCGGCCAGAACACGCGTCCGATCATGCGGTCCCCGAGATTTCTCGGCGTCAGTTATGTACCAGCAAGTCTCATGAGCTCGCGGAGACAGAAGAGTGTCGTACATACATACATACATACATACATACTTGACTCCGATGTAAAAGTACATAGAACTCTGCACCGCCGATCAGTACATATTGGGTTGCACCCAAGCCGAATATTCAACTAACTACATACATATGGCCTGACACGCAGTGTTGCACGAGCAGCCGGCCAATCAGAATTGACTTTGTGGCGCATATTCTATGGCGGAAAATGCCGTACATACATATCTATCAAGATGTCCAACACACATGCAATTTGCTTCCATGCATCAATCACGTGCTCACAGTATTCATTTTTTCCAGGAAATCCCCCACCGATCCTATGATATCTGGCAGCAATGTCATTGGATCCCTGGAGCCCCGCTCGAAAATCCACCAGTGAGGAGAACCTCTTCTCGGTTGCTTCCCCGAAGAGCGTTTTCTACAGGACCAGCGTGGCAGAGACACTGCTCCGAGATGCCTCCGAACCCAGGCGGTAGGCAGCTCAACTGCGCCCATCGATCGACGGGATCGACAATCAGAGCCAGTGTGGAATTGCATAGGGGAACCCGGTGTCGTCGATCCGGCGATATTGGAAGAAACCATTACCGTCTTGAAAGAAAAGGCGGATGGAATGTAGGGAGTACGTACCTTCCATATTACTGTGACTGGGGCTGGTATTCTTCAGGTTCCTGTGGGTTCGGCAGCCGAATCACCCTCGGCGGCTACCGAGAGACCTTTTTGAAACCGAGCGGTCAGCAAGCGCTGCAAAAGGTACATTAAACGGAGACGAATTTCACGTGAATAGCATGTGAAAATTGTCCGTCCTTTATGAACGAACCCAAAAATGTACTAGTCGTGATGCTAGGCGGTCGGCAACGGATGACGGATTTTCAGAGCCCGTATCGGTCTGGTTATCTTCGACAAGGGCGATCGGACGGTAATGCCCAGTATCATGCGCCGAGCTTCTTGCGCCAACTGGCTGGCTGGCGGAATATTCAGTAGCTGGGTCGGATTACACGGTGCAAAGTCCTCTCTTGACAACGATCGGCCTCGGAAAATATGGTTTTACCAGCGGCAGGATGGAACGGTACTTTCGAAGCACACATCGGCCGCCAGACTGCCCTAGTTGAAAGCAAAGATCGTGACTGAATATTGCAAGCGTCACTGCTTCTCCACAGAGCACGGACCACAATGCAATACGATATCCTCCGCCCTGGAAGGTCCTGGCTAGGCCCACACAAAGCCAGATGTTGACTGAGCAGCACCCTCACTGTGGCGACACCGCAGGCACTCCCACTCGAACGACGGGAGCCGCACATCCAAGACTTGGTCTCCTCCGCCATATCTACGTTGGATGGACCCAGCCCCTCACCGAAAGTTCGATCATCGAGATTCAATCCAAGTGAAAGAGATGTGGCGTTGTTCTGCACAATAACACATCAAACCCGAGTATGTAGATACGACAGATTTTTTTTTATTTTTTTATTCCAGTTTTCTCCTAATCCTAAAGTTAGGTAGATAGGCCAATCATGTCTGGCGAGTTGACGGGCCATGCCATGACCTGAATGTTGTGCTCCTCGAACCAAGCCATGTTATCCTTCGTAGTATGTATCTTTGCGTTATCCTGTTGAAAGACAGGGTCGCCGAGCGTGTCATGCACCTCCTGGTGGACATCGTCAAGACCGTCCTCGAGGACTCCGATGTACACCCATCGATTGACTGACTTCTCGAAGATAGGGATAAGAGGCCCCTTATTACGCCCC
>Ga0307508_10000258_pt1 | contig 64732 bp, 73 predicted proteins | sample 9_EM_MG_FD_203089 | JGI IMG/M metagenome (GOLD analysis project Ga0307508, IMG submission 203089) | Populus trichocarpa ectomycorrhiza microbial communities from riparian zone in the Pacific Northwest, United States - 9_EM | ecosystem: Host-associated > Plants > Roots > Unclassified | place... | reverse complement strand
GCCCGCCTCGATCCAACCCATCCGCCGAAGCGATACGAGCGAGCCGCCGGGCCCGTCTCGAGCCGAAGCGATACGAGCGAGCCGTCGGGCAGTACACCGGGCCCGTCTCGAGCCGAAGCGATACGAGCGAGCCGTCGGGCAGTACACCGGGCCCGTCTCGAGCCGAAGCGATACGAGCGAGCCGTCGGGCAGTACACCGGGCACGTCTCGACCGAACCATCCGCCGAAGCGACAGGAGCGAGCCGTCGGGCAAGCCGCCGGGCCCGCCTCGAACCGAAACGACATGCGCCCAGCCGTGGGGCACGCCGCCGAGCACGAGTCGAACCGCAGGCGCCGCCGCGCGAGCCGCCGCTCACACCGCGCCGCCACCGAGCGATCCGTCGTGCAAGTCGTTGCCCGCGGGCGCCGCAGATACCAAACCGAACCCCTTAGATTATTCGCTGTGAATCCCCTAACGGTGGGCGAACTTGGAAGGAGGGTCATTGGGGAAGTTATTCTTGTATAATAATTGAACACCGGCGAAGACCGCGCGCGCCCCATCTCCTTCGTGACTATCGAGAAACCTGACTAGTTCGATATTACCATCACTCCGACGTTGACCGGACGTCCCAGTGTCACAGGGTCTGTGTAGCGGCGCATTCGTTCGTGTGCCGCTTCCAGTCGTTCGGCGGACGCCGTGTGTACCGCGTGCATCCAGTGGGCGTAGAACTTGCTGGCGGGGTTCAAGGGTCCCGTGACGGCTGGGTCGCAAAACACGGGATGGAATCCGTAGTTAGCGTAAAACGGGGACATCCCATTTCCCATGGTGATTGAATTGTTGTAGGCAAACTCCGCCATCGGGAGTAGTCCCACCCAGTTGTGCTGTTCGTGACCGACGAATGCTCGGAGGTACGCTTCGATTGTCTGGTTGAGGCGTTCCGTTTGCCCGTCGGTCTTGGGGTGGAAGGCCGTTGACATCCTCGGGCGGATGCCCGATAGCCGCAGAAATTCCTGCCATGTTTCGGAGGTGAATGGGGAGTCGCGGTCCGAGACGATGTCAGTGGGGAGTCCGTGGTACTTCCAGACTTCTCGAGCGAAGATGACCGCTAGGTCGGTCGCTGCTTTTTTTTCTTTTCCAAGGGGGAGGAAGTGCGCCATTTTTGTGAATCGGTCTATAACCACCCACAATTGGTCGCATCCTTCCGAGAGTGGCAGTTCCATGATGAATTCCATTGCGATGGACTGCCAAGGGGCGTACGGTAATTCCAAGGGGGAGGAGAGACCGTACGGCCGGTGTCGGGCCGCCTTGTTCTTCTGGCATTCAGCGCAGCTTTGGACGAAGTCGATAATTCTTTCGTTCATCTTTGGCCACCAGAAGTTTCGTCGGATAAGTTCGATCATTTTATCCTGGCCCATGTGTCCTGCGACTTTTGTGTCGTGTTCTGACTCGAGAATCAATTTCTTGAGGTTTCCATCCTCCGGGATCCAGAGCGTACCCCTTCGGTAGAGTAGCCCATCCTTGATCTCGAGGACCTCTTCCGTCCTGACCTTTCGGTCCCTCTGCCGCACCTCACGAGGGCAGGCAGCTTCCTCCTTGACCTTCCGGTCATTCAGTGCTGCATTCCCCAGCACTGCCTCCAGTTCTTTCCATGCGCCCCGGTATTCGTCGTCCCTTTTCCCACCTTCTTTGACCGCTTCTGCGAATTCTTTCGTCCATTGTCGTGGTTGGAGTGATGCCAATCTTGCCGAAGAGCAGATGAACGTTCTTTCTCCTCTGTCTGGTTCCGTAAATTCTGATTCTGCGAGGTTGGTTTTTTGCAAGACTGTTGTGATCGGCTGGTTTTCACTCCCCCCTTTTTCAGGCCGGTACTCCGAGCGCCTTGAAAGAGCATCTGGTTTCCCGTTTCGGCTTCCTGGTCGGTAGTAAATGCGGAAGTCGATGCCGGCCAATTCTTGTGCCCACCGTACCTGGCGTCGGTTGAGTATCTTTGTGGCTGTAAACTACTCGAGGTTCTGATGGTCGCTGAACACTTGGACCTGATTTGTTGCTCCTTCGCAGTACCGGCGCCAGTGTTTGAAGGCGTCGACGATTGCCAGAAGTTCCTTGTCGTGGATTTCGTAGTTGATTTCCACCGGCTGGAATTTCTGGGAGTGGAAGGCGACCGGGTGCAGTCTCCCTTCCTCATCTCTTTGGGACAGGACGGCGCCGATGGCGAAGTCGGAGGCATCTGTCTCGATGATCACCGTTTTAGTGGCGTCGAAGTGGGCAAGTATTGGTGCCGTCGTGAACCATTGTTTCAGTTCCTGAAAGGCTTCTTCTGCTTGCTGGTTCCATTCCCACTCCTTTTTCCCTCCTTTCATTAGCTCCGTTAGGGGTCTGGCAACTCGGGAGTAATCTTTAATGAAGCGTCGGTAGAAGTTGGCAAATCCCAAAAAGGACTGTACTTCCGTTAGCGATGCTGGGGTTTTCCATTCCAGCACCGCCTCCACCTTTCCTTTTGCCATTTTGATTCCGTCTCGTCCAATGACATATCCCAGGAATTCCACTTCCTGGGTTTTCCAGACGCACTTGTCCGGTGAGACTGCTAGTCGATTCTCCCGCAGCCTTCTCAACACTTCCTTAACTCGCTGATCGTGCTCTTCCTCGGTTTTTGCATAGATCAGGAAATCATCCATGTAAACCAGGAGGCCCAGGTCGATCATATCGGAGAAGACGTGGTTCATCATGTCTTGGAAGGTTGACGGGGCGTTGGTTAATCTGAATGGCATGAGCTGGAATTCGTAGAGCCCATAACGAGTTCGGAAGGCTGTTTTCCACTCATCACCTTCCCAGATGCGAATCAGGTTGAATCCGTTTTTCAGATCTAGTTAAGTGAACCACTTGGCTCCCTGAACTCGATCCTGCAGTTCCTGCATGAGGGGAAGGGGGTATCGGTTGGGAATCGTTATCCGGTTGAGGGCTCGGTAGTCGACCCACAACCGGAGTCCCTTTCCGTTTGGCTTCGGTACAAACAAAATCGGGGATCCTGCCGGCAAGGTGGACCTCCGAATCTTGCCTGTTCTTAACATTTCCTTGAGCCATTCCCTAAGAGTCTGGAGCTTGTACTCTGAGAGGGGATAAATTGGTCCCCAGGGGGCGGTTTCTCCTTCCTTGAGATCGATCTTGCAATCGTATGGTCGGTGTCCCAGTAGTGCCTCTGCCGCTTCCTGGCTCATGATGTCGAGATAGTTCCTGAACTCCCTAGGGATTCGATCCTGAGGGTCCTCCTCGTTTATCGCTGAGACATACCCAATGGCTTTGGCTTCTGGGTCAAGGGTAACCGCTTCGTCCAGGGACAGAGAGAATTCCGCCGTTTCGAATCTTGTGCACCTCTCTAGGCAGTTGTGGCTGCTAAAGCGCAGTTCTTCTGAGTCCCATGCGCCTTGGGGGGGGTGCTTCGCAATCCACCAGAATGGGAGGAAGAGGTCGACTTCTGGTTCCAAAGGAGCAACTTCGAATACTTCTCGGGAGTAGTGCTTTCGATGCTGGAGCAGGAGCGGCTTGGTGTACTCCATTCCTGCCCCTTTGACTTCTTCCCCTGAGCAGTTTAATAGTGGGGCTGCTTCTTCTCTGCGGATTCGGGGTATGTCGAGTTGCTCGGTGATCCTTGTGCTGATCAAAGGTACCGAGCAACCGGTGTCAAGTAGGGCTCGTACCGCGTGCTGGGTTGGGCCCCACGAGATGATCAAGGTCGTGATCGGTCTTTTGCCGCACTGTGGTTTATTCATAGACTTTTTGGGCGAGGCTCCGTTAAGGTTTAGCCTTCTTCGTTGTCTATCCTGTGAGGTTCCAGCACTTGGTTCCTCCAGACCCTTTCGTTTTCGACTTGTCCCACAAATTATTGGAAAGGACTTAGGGTGCGGCGGGCCCCGTCCTTCTAAAAATCCGAGTCGTCTTGCCAGGCTGACTGCAGCGTCACGGCCGCAGCCTCTCGCATGTCTTCGTCCTCCATTTTGATGTGGCCAGTTCTGGTTTGTTTAGGGGCTGGAGCCTCCTCGGCATCCTCCCCCCTCTTTTGTTTTCCTTGGATCGAGCTCGCTTGTTTTGGGGCTTCTGGTAGCTCCGTGTCTTTGACCGTTGTCCGGGCATAGCAGTCCTGGGTGGTGTGGCTGTTCCGGCCACACCTCCAGCAATTGGCCTTGCTGCTTCTGTGGGAGTCGATCTCACTCTGGGGAACCCCCTTGTAGGCGTTGCTACCGCTTCCCCAGTGGCTCTGTTCCCATGTTTTCCTTGGCTTTTCAGCCTTGCCCCCCGAGTCAGACTTCCCAGCCTGCTTGGGGCCACCGCTCTCCTTGCCCTTTCGGGCATTGCCCGGATTCTTCCCATCCGGGCCGTCCTTTCGTCCTGCGCTGCCTCCTGGCTGCGCTTCTCGGGCCGCCTTCAGGGCCTTTCTCCATTCCACGTGGAGACCGGCATTGTAGGTGGCCGTAAGGAAGTGCTCATCGTCTATGAACTCCTCCATGTAGTGGGCGAAGCGCATGTCTAGGATGCTGTCGGGCATTGCCTGGTCGATTTTCTCCCTCAACCCTTCGCCGGTGGCCTGGGCATATACGTTCAAGGCGCGGAACTCGGTGAAGTAAGCCTTGATGTCGCCTTTTTACCGCAGCTGACTGAGCTTCAGTTGGGCATTCGCGGCTTCTCTGGTATCTCGAAACTCAGCCCGGATTGCCGCAGTGTATCGGGCCCAGGTGTCCCGGTCAGCCATTGTCCTTCGTCGGTGCTGGTGCCAGGCTTTTGCGGTATCCGACAGCAGTGTTCCCACCCAAGCAATTTTTTGGGTGTCGAGGGTTTCCGGGTAGAACCCAATGTACTCAAGGACCGATTCCCATCAGACATTGAATGCCGAGGTGGGTTTCCCATCGAAGGGTTCTGGGTTCTTTAGCTTGAGTCGGGAAGTATTGGTTCTTACCTCCAGGGCCCTCTGGTCGGTCCAGGCTGCCGTGATGCCTTCCCCCACAAGTCGAGCGATTTCTTCTGGGGTGAGCATGGTGGCGATGTGCCCCTCTTGGAGTAGGGTGGCTCCCGGTGGAGGCCTTCCGGTCACTGGGTTTCGCCACCTATCCGGGACCATGTACATGTCGTCGTCGCCGTTATTGTTCGGCCCCTCGCCTCCGGTGGGGTTTTCTGGTTCCGGGGAAGGGGACCGGAGTACCAACCTTGTTCGGGGTCGTCTGGGGGGTTCTCCCCCTCCCGCTGCTGCCTCAGGGGTTCCTTCCCTTGAAGTCGGAAGGGGGACGTCCTTTGGGAGAGCCGACTGAAGGTAAGTGGGCGTGGTGGTCACCCATTTGATGGCACTTACCTCCGTGCGCAGCCGTTGCTGTTCCCTGGCTAATCGCTCGGTCTCCTCCTGCTGGTTCATGGCCCACTTTTCACAGTTGGCGTTCCAGGTTTGTTGTTCCTCTGCCCGTTTCCGATCCGCAACTTGGAGAAACTGGACAGCATCGTTCAGCCGTGTGATTCGGGTGATCTGGTGGCCCTCCTTTTCGGCCTGGTCCTTATCGCGGGCGGTGATGGCCGTCCAGACATCGGTGGTGAATTTCTGAGCGGCGCTTGCGGTGCGCATCAGCTCGGTTTGCATCCACTCATGGGATACGGTTGTGTTGGCCTTGGCCGTCTTGTAGACGTATTCGAGGGCTTGCGTGAGCAGGTGGTAATTCCGCTCAATTGCGACGATTCTTCGGTCGGCCCGATCGTAGGCATCGCCGCACATCCCATGTAGCTGTTCCAGGTCCCATTGGGCCTGTTGGTGCTGCGTAACCAACAGTCAGACCCAGGCAGTGGGGTTTGGAAGGTCGATCGTTGGTTGATCTGTTTCGGTGTCGTTATATACTTCTAGTGCGGTCCGTGGATACTCCAGGCGGAGCATGTCGACGTTGGATTCGGTCATTTCCTAGTATAGGTCTAGGAAGTGCCCGGTGTAGATTGTTTCGTCGTCCGTGAACTCGTAGTCACAGATATCCCGAAAGTCCAATCCTGTAAGGTTTGCGCACTGATGGGCGAATGCGCAGTCGAACCAGTATTGGGTATACCAATGCTGGGGTGTGCAGTCGATGGCTTCTGAGGGAGTCGGGCCGTCGATGTGTTCGTCCCAGGGAGCTTTGTAGAGCAAAGCCTCGATTGATTGGTAGCTTTGATCGAAGTGCTGGGTGGAGAGTGGTTCGAAGAGGTTTGCTAGTACGAGAAGAAAGAAGTGATCTTGCTCGAACGAGGGCATAAGGGGTGTAAATCGAAGGTGACTTGTGAACTAAGATTATAGTGTGACACCTGGGTACGCGAGTACGGAGGTGGAGGTAAAGATATTGTAGAGTCAGGTTCGATTTCTTTATTCACAGCAGAATAATCTTAGGTTCGTCGTGTCGGGGTGTTTCGTGAGTGTCGTATCCGAGGATAGGGAATCGAGAGGATTTTTCGGGAGAGTTTTCGTGCGGTATATATGCCTTTTTTCCTTTCGGTCACGTGGTTCGTCTTCCCGTCGTCATGCCGGGGATCCCAGTTCCAAGACGCGTGGTCTCAGAGAGTTCCGCTCATGGGTGAGGTTGGTCCTGACCGGTCCTAGCGATAAGGGTGGAGGCTAACACAGTCGGCGACCTCGTATTCCCCCCGACGCTAGTCTTTCGGACTATGCGGGCTTCGTATCGAGGTCCTAGTCAGGATCGGTTCGTAACTCTTTCGGAGCCTTCCGTCCTTCCTAGTTTGCCGCGGGCCCCGCTCCGGAGTTTATCCTTTCGTCCGCTCGTCTCGGCCGCAAGGTCCTAACTCCAGGTCTTATCTCCCGTCTAGACTCTCCCAGACCTGTCTTGGCGACCTGGGCCCCGCTTATGGCGTGCGACTTGCAGGAAGCTAGTTCTACCCTTATCTCGTTCTCGTATGCAGCGGCTACAACAGTCGGCAGTGTGTCGGCTCTACCCGGCGGGCTGGCCTAAGATCCATCACACCAAGGTTACCCACAGCTCTGCCTTTTCTTGCCGAACTGCTTTCCGAGGCCCCGAGATTTCTTGTCAGGGATTCTAGTCACGTGACTTACCGTTTGGCTACCTTTCTCCTTGCATCTTTTCCCCTTGTTACCCTCGGGTGTAACAGCCGCCCCTTTTAGTTTGCCGCTGGCTCCGCTCCGGAGTTATTCTTTCGTCCGTTCGTCTCGGCCGTAAGTTCCTAACTTCGGATCTTATCTGCTGTCTAGACTCTCGCAGACCTGTCTTGCAACATGAGCCCCGCTTATGGTGTGCGACTTGCAGGAAGCTAGTTCTGCCCTTATCTCGTTCTTGTATGCAGCGGCTACATGAGTCGGCAGTGCGTTGGGTCTACCCGGCAGGCTGGCCTAAGATCCATCACCCACTGAGGTTACCCTTGCTCCACCTGCTCTTGCCAAACTCCTTTCCGAGGTCCTGAGATTTTATCAGGGATCCCAGTCACGTGACTTACCGTTTGCTACCTTTCTTCTGGTACCTTCATTCCCTTTGTTACCCTCGGGTGTAACACTACTCCCCCTCTTTCTTAGCTTCGGCCCGAAGCTGATTTATCCTGACTCCTTCTCCTTCTTCGTGTGAACAGTGGAATGCAGTCCTCCAGCCCCTGCATCCCTCCGGCCGCCTGGTTCCGAAGAAAACCCTCAAGCGGGAAAAAACTTAGGAACCAATTCGGTTGGTGGCCGGCCCTCGGATCTGGGTGGTCTTCCGACTGGTCCAGAATCCTACTGTCGGAGTGGTGTGAAGGAAACCATTTGACGACCGTGTTCCCCTGAAGAGGTGATCAGGAGACAGGTTGACCTGGCATGCCGGTGTAGCAGGGGATCAGGCTGGCCGTACAGTAGTCTCGCCGCCAGAGCCGGTCAAAACCAGTGGCTCTCAACTGGTCACCCACACCTCGCCACAGTTAACGGATAACTGTCGTCAAAATGGGATTACAATACCTTCACTCTTCTGCTCAGTGAAAAGGTCCTTGTCGTAATGAAGTCCTTCTCCCCTTCCTCCTACTACCCCCTGATCGTGCTTCAACCCCCTCGGCTCCGTCATGCGCCCAGGGCGGATCAGAGGCTAGCCCTCAGTGAGCCGGTAGTCTCTCAGCGCATCTGGATTATGTCGGTAAAACTCTCGGAGCTACGCCAGGCCGCCTACCGAAAAGTTATTGTATGGTTCTTCTCTGCAGTCCTTACGGTCCGTGTAGTTGAGCCATTTGACGAGGTACCGGACGCAGCACCCTTTCCTGGTGCTCCCAAGGACCTCATTACCATCGTATTCCACGCTCTGTTCGATATCGTCGGCCTCTCGGAGGATCTTCGAGGGGTCCGGCGGCACTCGGTGTTCACTGGTTCGATAGGGTTCGAGTAGCGATACATGAACGACATTGAGAATCTTCCATTTCCAGCGCAGTGTGAGTTGAACTGCAAGGGGCGAGACGATCTTTTCCACCTGGAAGGGGCCATGATTCTTGTGGTCCAGCTTCTGGGAGGGTCGGCACGTCTTGATGTTGCGCCTGTTGAGTATCACCAAGTCTCCGATCTGGTTTTTCGGGGGCTCAGTACGCTGGAGATCCGTGTAGCGGCGCATTCGTTCATGCGCTGCTTCTAGCCGTTCGCTGGATGCCTTGTGTACTGCATGCATCCTGTGGGCATAGAGCTTGCTGGCGGGGTTCAAGGGTCCTGAGGCGGCTGGGTCGGAGGACTCGGGATGGAATCCGTAGTTAGCGTAGAACGGAGACATCCCATTGCCCATGGTAATTGAATTGCTGTAGGCAAATTCTGCCATCAGGTGTAGGCCTACCCAGTTGTCCTGTTCGTGGCCGACAAACGCTCGGAGGTACGCTTCGATTGTCAGGTTGAGGCGTTCCGTCTGTCTGTCGGTTTGGGGGTGGAAGGCCGTCAACATCCTTGGGCGGATGCCGGATAGCCACAGTAATTCTTGCCGTGTCTCGGAGGTGAATCGTGAGTCTCGGTCTGAGACGATGTCCGATGGTAGCCTGTGGTGTTTCCAGACTTCCCGGGCGAAGGTGACTACCAGGTCGGCTGCCGTCTTCTTTTCCTTCTTAAGGGCGAGAAAGTGTGCCATCTTTGTGAATCGGTCTATGACCACCCACAATTGGTCACATCCTTCGGAGAGTGGCAGTTCCGTAATGAAGTCCATTGTAATGGACTGCTACGGGGTATACGGTAGTTCCAGGGGGGAGGAAAGTCCGTATGGTTGGTGCCGAGCTGCCTTGTTCTTCTGGCATTCGGAGCAGCTCCAGACAAAGTCGATAATTTTTTTGTTCATCTTTGGCCGCCAGAAGTTGCTTCGGATTAGCCCGATTGTCTTGTCCTGGCCCATGTGGCCGGCGATTTTCGTTTCGTGTTCTGATCTGAGAATCAAGTTCTTGAGGTTGCCATCCTCCAGGATCCAGACCATACCCTTTCGGTAGAGTAGTCTGTTCTTGATCTTGAGGACCTCTTCCGTCCTGACCTTTCGGTCCTTCTGCCGCACCTCACAGGGGCGGACAGCTACCTCCTTGACCTTTCGGTCGTTCAGTGCAGCGTTCCCCTGCACTGCTTCCAGTTCCTTCCACGCGCCTTGGTATTCCTTGTCCTTCTTTCCTACCTCTTTGACTGTTTCCACGAATTCTTCCGACCATTGCCGTGGTGGGAGTGATGCCAACCTTGCTGAAGAGCAGATAAACGTTCTTTCTCGTCTGTCCGATTTTGCAAAGTCGGGTTCCGCGAAGTTTTTTCGCAAAACTGTCGTAATTTGCTTGTTTTCACTCCCCCCCTTTTCAGGGCGGTACTCTAAACGCCTTGACAGAGCGTCTGGTTTTCCGTTCCGGTTCCCTGGTCGGTAGTAAATGCGGAAGTCGCTACCTGCTAGCTCCTGGGTCCACCACGCCTGGCAACGGTTGAGTATCTTCGTGGTCGTGAAGTACACAAGGTTTTGGTGATCGCTAAACACCTGGACGAGATTCGCCACTCCTTTGCAGTACCGGCGCCAGTGCTTGAAGGTATCGATGATGGCCAGAAGTTCCTTGTCGTGGATTTTGTAGTTGATTTCCGCCAGCTGGAACTTTCAGGAGTGGAAGGCCACAGGGTGTAGTCTCCCTCCATCGTCTCTCTGTGATAGGATGGCCCCAATTGCGAAGTCAGAGGCATCCGTTTCGATAATCACAGGTTTGGTGGTGTCGAAGTGGGCTAGTATCGGTGCCATTGTGAATCGCCGTTTTAGTTCCTGGAAGGCTTCTTCCGCCTGTGGGTTCCACTTCCATTCCTTTTTGTCCCCTTTGGTCAGCTCTGTCAGGGGTCTGGCTACTCGAGAGTAGTACTGAATGAAGCGCCAGTAGAAGTTGGCAAATCCCAGGAATGACTGTACCTCCGTCAGTGATACTGGGGGTTTTCATTCCAGCACCGCCTCCACTTTTCCTTTTGCCATCTTAATCCCTTCTCTCCCAATGACGTATCCCAGGAATTCTACTTCCTGGGTTTTCCACACGCATTTGTCTGGCGAGACCGCCAGCCGGTTTTCCTGTAGGCTCGCCAGTACTTCCTTAACCTTCTGATCGTATTCTTCCTTGGTTTTTGCGTAGATCAGGAAGTCGTCCATGTAAACCAAGAGGCCCAGATCTATCATGTTCGAGAAGACATGGTTCATCATGTCTTGGAAGGTTGACGGTGCGTTGGTTCATCCAAACGGCATAACTTGGAACTCGTATAGTCCATACCGGGTTCGTAATGCTGTTTTCCATTCGTCTCCTTCTCGGATGCGGATCAAGTTAAACCCGTTTTTCAGGTCCAGCTTGGTGAACCATCTGCCTCCTTGTACCTGGTCCTGTAGCTCCTGCATCAGAGGGAGGGGGTATCAGTTGGGAATCATTATCCAGTTGAGGGCTCGGTAGTCGACATACAGCCGGAGTCCCCTTCCGTTCAGTTTTGGTACGAACAAAATCGGGGATCCCGCCGGTGAGGTGGACCTCCGGATCTTGCCTGTCTTTAGCATTTCCTTGAGCCACTCGCTGAGGGTCTGGAGCTCGGTTTCCAAAAGGGGGTAAATTGGTCCCCAGGGGGCAGTTTCTCCTTCCTTGAGGTCAATCTTACAATCATATGGCCGGTGTGCCGGCAGTGCCTCTGCCACCTCCTGGCTCATGATGTCGAGATAACCCCTGAACTCCTTAGGGACCTGGTCCTGAGGGTCCTCTTCGTTTATTGCTGAGACATATCCAATGACTTTGGATCCTGGGTCATGGGTAACCATCTCATCGAGGGACAGAGAGAATTCCGCGGTTTCGAATCGTGTGCATTTTTCTAGGCAAGTGTGGCTGCTGAAGCGGAGTTCTTCTGAGTCCCATGCGCCCTGGGGGGGGTGCTTCGCAATCCACCAGAAGGGGAGGAAGAGGTGGACTTCCGGCTCCAATAGTGCGACCTTGAACACCTCCCGGGAATAATGTTTTCGATGCTGGAGCAGGAGCGGCTCAGTGTACTCCATTCCTGCCCCTTTGACTTCCTCCCCCGAGCAGTTCAGTAGTGGGGCTGCCTCACTTCTGCAGATTCGGGGTATGTTAAGCCGCTTGGTAATCCTTGTGTTAATCAAAGGTACTGAGCAACCGGTGTCGAGTAGGGTCCATACTGCGTGTTGGGTCGGGCCCCACAAAATGATCATGGTGGTGATCGGTCTTTTGCTGCATCATGGTTTGTTTGTAGACTTTTCAGGCGAGGCTTTATTGGGGTTTAGCCTTCTTCGTTGTCTATCCTGTGAGGTTCCAGCAGTTGGTTCCACCGGGCCCTTTCGTTTTCGATTTGTTCCACAAATTATTGGGAAGGACCTGGGGTGCGGCGGGCCCTGTCCTCCTAAAAATCCGAGTCGTCTTGCCAATCTGTCTGCAGCGTCACGCCCGCGGCTTCCCGCATGTCTTCGTCCTCGATTTTGACATGGACGGCTTTGGCTTGTTTGGGGGCTGAAACCTTGTCGACATCCTCCCCTCTTTTCCTTTTCCCTTGGATCGAGCTTGCCTGCTTCGGGGCTTCCAGTAGCTCCGTGTCCTTGACCGTTGTTTGGGCATAGCAGTCCTGGGTAGTGTGGCTGTTCTGGCCTCACCTCCAGCAGCTGGCTTTGTTGTTTCTGTGGGAGTCGATCTCATTCTGCGGAACCCCTTTGTAGGCGTTGCCACCGCTTCCCCAGTGGCTCTCCGCCAATGATTTCCTTGGCTTTTCAGCCTTGCCCCCCGAGCCAGGCTTCCCAGCCTGCTTGGGGCCACTGCTCTCCTTACCCTTTCGGGCATTGCCCAGATTTTTCCCATCCGGACTGTCCTTTCGTCCCGTCCCGCTCCCTGGCTATACTTCGCGGGCCGCTTTCAAAGCCTTTCTCCATTCCACATGGAGACCGGCATTGTATGTGGCCATCAGGAAGTGTTCGTCGTCTACGAATTCTTCCATATAGTGGGCGAAGCGCATGTCCAGAATGTCGTTGGGCATAGCCTGGTCAATCTTCTCCCTCAGCCCTTCACCGGTGGCTCGAGCGTATACTTTCAAGGTCCGGAATTCCGTGAAGTAGGCCTTGATGTCGCCCTTGTAGCGGAGCTGACTGAGCTTCAGCTGGGTGTTTGCTGCCTCCCTGGTGTCCCTGAATTTGGCCCAGATTGCCACAGTGTATCGGGCCCAGGTGTCCCGGTCTGCCATTGTCCTTCGTCAGTGCTGGTGCCAGGCTTTTCTGGTGTCTGACAGCAGCATTCCTAAACAGGCGATTTTTTGGGCATTGAGGGTTACCGGGTAGAACTCGATGTATTTCCGAACCGATTCCCACCAGGCATTGAATGCCAAGGTGGGTTTCCCATCGAAGGATTCTAGGTTCTTTAGCTTGAGCTGTGAGGTATTTATCCTTACCTCCGGGGTCCTTTGATTGGTTCTTGGTGCCGTAATGCCTTCCCCTACCAGCCGGGCAATTTCTTCCGTGGTTAACATGGTGGCGATACGCTCAGCCCAGAGTGGCGTGGCTCTTGGCGGAGGCCTCTCGGTTACCGGGTTTTGTGGTCTTTCTGGAATCGTGTACATGTTGTCATCGTCGTCGACCCCGGCTGGCTCCTCATTGCCCGTGGTTGGATCTGGGGAGGGGGATTGGAGTACCAAACTTATTGGTGGCGTCCTGGGAGGGTCTCCCCCTTGTCCTCCGGTGGCCGCCTACGGGGTACCTTCCCTGGAGGTGGGGAGCGGGATTTCTCCTGGGAGGGCCGACTGTAGGTAAGTGGGCGTGGTGGTCGCCTGTTTGATCGCACTTACCTCCGTCCTGAGCTTCTGCTGTTTCTTCGCCAGCCGCTCGGTTTTCCTCAGTTGTTTCTGGGCCCAACTTTTGCAGTTGGCGTTCCAGGTATTTTGTTCCTCCGCTTAGTTTCGGTCTGCAACTTGTAGGAACTGGACGGCGTCGTTTAGCCACATAACCCTGGTTACTTGGTGGGCCAAGATTATAGTGTGACACCTGGGTATGCGGGTACGGAGGTGGAGGTAAAGATATCGTAAAGTCAGGTTCGATTGGTCTTTATTCACAGCGGAACAATCTTAGGTTCGTCATGTCGGGGTGTTTTGTGAGTGTGGTATCCTAGGATGGGGAATAGAAGGTAGTCGGTGGAGTTTTTTTGTGCGGTATATATGCAAACTTCTTTTCTCGTCACATGGTTTCCTTTCTTCCCGTCGGCACGTCGGGGATCTCAGTTTCAAGACGTGCGGCCTCAGAGAGCTCCATGCACAGGTGTGGTTGCTCCTGACCGGTTCTAGCGATTAGGGTAGAGGCTAACAGTCGGCGACCTCGTATTCCTCACGGCGCTAGTCTTTCGTACTATGCAGACTTCGTAACGAGGTCCTAGTCAGGATTGGTCGTAACTCTTTCTCAGTCCGCTGTCCCTCTTAGTTTGCCGCTGGCCCCACTCCGGAGTTATTCTTTCTTCAGTTCATCTCAGCCGTAAGGTCCTAACTCCGGGTCTTATCTCGCGTCTAGACTCTCCCAGACCTGTCTTGCAACATGAGCCCCGCTTATAGCGTGGGTCTTGCAGGAAGCTAGTTCTACCCTTATCTCGTTCTCGTATGTAGTGGCTACAAGAGTCGCCAGTGCGTTGGGTCCACCCGGCAGGCTAGCCTAAGATCCATCACCTGCTGAGGTTACCCTTGCTCCACCTGCTCTTGCCGAACTGCTTTCCGAGGTCCTGATATTTTATCAGGGTTCCCAGTCACGTGACTTACCGTTTGCTACCTTTCTCCTTGTACCTTCATTCTGTTTGTTACCCTCGGGTGTAAAATCCCTCCACCTACTACAAGACTGCCCACTGCTGGCAACACAGTGCGCTATCGTGCTCCATTCTACCGCTGGCGATATCCAAACTCCTGGCTTCCTCACTAAACCATAAAATACTCAGGCACTCTGTCAGTTCCTCTGAAAAACTGGTCTAGGGCACTCCTCCCACCTCAATTTCGACAGCGGCCATGACCTACCAGAGACCATCGACCCCACCGATACAGCGTCGTCTGAGCCGGACTTTGGTGCTTTTGAGCCATAATAATACCACAACTGGTATGCATGAATGTTGAAGGGTTGGCAGAGGTAATGATTTGCTTTTCCAGTTCTTTGACTTGATGCTGCTATGTTGCGATACTTGCTTTTTTGCTTTGCAAAATCTCCTTTGTATGTTTACTTTGCCAGCGGTTTGGGAAAGATGGGAGCCCCATGGGGGTGGTATGGTGTGGAGGAGCACAGATACCGTATTATCTCGCATAAGAGTCCTCCCCCCCTAAGCGGTTAGCGCCATTCTTGGCGATCTTGGCGCGCAACTAGGGCGCTTGGCGCTTAGTCAATATCAAATTCACTAGCGCAAAAACCCCGTGATATTGGCTTGTGTGGTAAAAACTTGCCCCGCCTCACGCCTCGTCTCTCCAACAGAATTCCACACCATCATCTTCAGTATCACTGATACTAGGGAACAGCTCTGCAACCACATACTGCCTACGTACTCCTTCCAGTCTCTTACTTCTTCTAGCTAGACTTACTGGTTCAACAGGATGTTTTTCCTTGCCGGTATGCGCCGACCACACCAAGTGCGCGTCCACCGAGCCTGCTGAGGGTGTACCTGCTGTGCCCAGTGTGCTTGCCGAGCCCGCCGGGACGTGCGCTGAGGTTGCTGAGGAAGAGTGGGCAGCTGTGAGGAGTTGAATAATAGTAATTAGGTAGAGGCCTAGGGAATAGGGAATTATTACCGGATTTATCTCTGGATCTTTGAGACCCTCGCCCATGGCCCCTAGGGCGTCCACGCCAGTTCCCCCTTATCACTGTCTTTAGGGGTACATCATCATCACTACAGGGTGATGCCAGGAGGGTAGATCTGTTTGCTGTAATCGTGTATGTCGAGGCCAACGAGCCTCCTTTTAATTTGCCCGCCTCTAGTCCAGCTTCTATGGTAGTGTGTGAGGGTGTACTAGTGTAGGAGGAGGATTGCGGCCGCTGCGGGTGCTGCGGACGCTACGCCCAGCGGGGTGTCTAGAGTTCGGGTGACACGGACAGTGCTACCGCAGTGTGACATAGGGCTACATAGGACAGTCACGGTAGACAGTCACAGGCGGCGCACGGACACTCCCTATAAGTGTTCGGCGCTCGCCTCTCTAGAATAGGACATGCTTCTTGCTACCCCTCAACTGGTAGCAACACTTCTTTCTGTATTTTGTGCCCCGTGAATCAAGCGGTGAGCTCACCCCCCATTTGGCATTCCGAGAGAGTTGCGAGAGCCATACCATCTAGTGGGTATTCCGAGCAAGGAGCGAGAGCCCCCCCCTCCGTCTCTGTTGACGCACAATTCCACAAGTTTGGTGAAGAACAGGTACGCAGAGGCATCAACACGAGTTTTCTCGCATCCGCCACTACAGGAGCAGCAAACAGCGACTCTCGCGCGAAACGTAGCCTCAGGAAGGGCGGCGAGTGGTAAGCGCGGGTGCCGGCAGTTCGGGGCCCAGTCCCTTACATCTCCCACTTTAAGAATAGCACCAGTAACAACGCTGACACTGTGAAGAAAAAATAAAAAGAGAGAATAAAGATGTCGATTCCACAGGGTCTCTGGCCAGAGTCAAGCAAACTCTTCGAATGGTTTGGTGATGGGAACCTATCGCGGGACAGCCAAACCGCAGTGGTTGCAGTGGCAGCCGAGACCATCCAGAAGGCCTATACCGGATGGCACTCCACATGCCGCGAGGCCTCAGAAAAGATTGACGAATTGCTTCAGAGCGCCCAGGACACCACTACAGACAAGGTGGATGGGACGCTGAAAGCGAGAATCAAGCGGTTGGAAAAGGAGTTGCGAGCGGTACGGGAAGGGGCAGGTGAGGCAGAGGGCCTCGAGCACCAGCTCCTCAAAGCCCAGGGAGAAATCGTGGAATGGAAGACCCAGTTTCACGAACTTTTCGAAATGAATAAGTGAACCAATAAGCTCGTCGACGACAACAACACTCTGCGAGGAGACAGTGGAGCCACGCAAGTCCGGAACGCGGTTGTCCACAAGATTAAGCCTCGTGAACCTGTTGGTTTTGACGGTTCCCAGGACCTGGAGGTAGTAACACGCTATCTGGATGAAGTCGAACACTGCGTACGCCAGGGAGCGTCGATGTTGCCAAAGGCCTTGCTCGACAACCACCACATGGACACGGTGTGGCGGTTCTTCTGTGTCAAAATTTTCCGTTGGTTCCAGAGAGTAATAAAGATACAAGGGCTTGCAGCCATCCCGCCAGCAGATAATAACTATGGCATTACCTGGACGGAGTTCAAGACACTATTCAAGGAACAGTTTGTCCCGTAGGTCGCAGTGTCAGTAGTTCACAAGGAATGGCACGCGCTTCGGTTCAACAGGCCCCAGGTTCTCAAGTCAACAGGGGGGCTCTGGAGTTGATCGAAATCCTGGGAGGATCACTGTCAATTAGCAGGGAGAACCCGCTCTGGGAGGAGTACCTACGAAAGCTTCCAGATAGCATTGCAAGTGATGTCATGCAACAAGCGCAGATCATGCACCGCGTTAACAATACCAACCTGTCGCTTGGAGATATGATGGACATTGTCGCGGAACGAACGCTCCCATTGCTGCCATCTGGAACAGGACTCCCTTGTACGGTCACCATGGCGGCGGCGACCACGTTGGTGGAGCAGGGCGACCCGATGGATCTCAGCAATGCAGAGCTCGAGGATATCAATATCATCGATGAGAAGACCCAATGCCACCGCTGCCGTGGCTACGGACACATTGCACGAAACTGCACTGTCCCGAATACGAGCAACCAGGCAGAACGGTTCAAGGACCGAAAGGAAGTAAGCCACTCCCAGTGCGACAGAAGCTACTCTCGGCGTGACGGAAGCTGCTTCCAGGCTGACGGAAGCTACTCTTGGCATGACGAAGGCCACCAGCACCGTAAAGGATACTAGCAGTGGCGTCGCGAACTGCCGTTGTAGCGTCCGCCCGCACTGAGACAGCCAATGCAATGCTCACCAACGTCACGTCGCCAGGACCTCTCCCTGACGCAGAAGGGGCTTGGGAAGGCGGGCAAGCTTTACATGGTCGGCAAGGATCAGCGTGTCTATGCAGTTGACAACCTCGAAGCGGGATCGGGTGCTTACTTTGAAGGAAGTTGAGATGACGAGGACAAGTGGGAGTCGGCCAAAGGACCAAGGATGGTAGAAGTGTCCGATGAGGAGAAGGGTGAGGGGTTGGGAAGCGATGGAGCGGGAAAAGACAGACAGTAGAAGTGATGGAGCGTCCTTCTACTACTAGGGAAAGGAAAGCGGCAACTTTATACCTAACAGATCTTAATGAGATGAAGAAAAACAGCGAAGGTAATTCAGATCTGTTACGTTTTTACGCAAAAGTTAAAACTTCCCATTCCAAAACCCGCTCAGCATATACCCTTAGGGACCCAGGTGCATCGCATTGCCATATTGATTCGACATATACGAGGCAGCTAGGACTACCTCTACGCCACACTGGCCGTATGTCGGTAATAACTTCTGGCACCAAACACCCAACCTCCGAGAGATATCAGGTCTGGCTGGAAGGAAATATTGGCAGCATTGCAGGAAACTACGCCGCCATCACGGGGTGGTATACGCTTTTCGATCTCAAAGGCCCGTATGACCTTATTGTGGGAAAGAATTGGCACTCTATGACACGCCACATGGTGGATGCGGAAAATGTACTCCACCTGTTGGACGAAGAGCGTTCAGCTGATGGCTGTGTGGCATTCATTCCCAAGTTAGCACTGAAAGGACTCCGGCCGCCGCAGGGCCGCTACCGGGAAGTTCATAACCATTGGAGGTCAGTGGCTCGGGCAGCGTCCATCAACCTGATATCAGCAGAAGAAACCAAGCAAGCAATGTCAAGGCCTGGAAAGGACAGAATATTCGTACTTGATGTCCGGGAAAGAAGGGTTGGAGAGGAGTTCGGTGACGACGAATCCGTGTTGGCAGACTTGGATAAGTGGAGAGTCCAGGTCCGACGGGAATTTTACGACCTCTTCCAGCCACCAAAAGGAGTGCCACTGCCAGGTGAGTATGATTTCCGCATACATACGGACCCTACAGCGAAGGTTCCACACCACCAGCGGTACCGTATGACACAGCATGAGAGGGAGGAATTCAAGGTTCAGATAAAGAAGCTGTTGGCCAATGGGTGGGTGACGAACTCTCATTCACGCTATGCAGCACCGATTATCTTCGTGAAAAAGCTGGACGCCACTCTCCGAATGTGTGTTGATTACTGTGGCTTGAATAAGATAACCACCAAAGACCAGTATCCATTGCCATACATTGAGGATTTACTGGATAAACTCCACGGTGCGCCAGTATTCACTAAGCTGGACTTGGCGAATAGATACCACCAGGTGCGAGTACACTAGGACGACTGCCACAAGACTGTGTTTAAAGCGCCAGATGGCTTTTACGAATTCAAGGTCATCCCGTTCGAACTGGCAAACGCGCCGGCTGCATTCATGCGCATGATGCACAGGATACTGAACCCCCACCGACGAAACGCAATAGTGTATCTGGACGACGTTTTGATTTTTTTGAAAACGTTGGCCGAGCACAAGGCACATGTGGAAGGAGTGCTACAGGCTTTACGGAACGCGAAGTTGCGTCTCAGTGAGCCCAAGCGCGTGTTCGGTACTCTGGAAACATCGTTTGTGGGTTTCAGAGTGAATAGGTACAGCATTCACACAGAAGAAAAGAAGGTCAAAGCAGCACGGGACTGGGCAATACCGAGAATGCCAACAGAACTCTGTGGATTTCTGGGGTTGGCAGGCTATTACGGGAAGTTTGTGCCCAAGTTTGCACAGCGGGCCCACCTGCTACACGACCTTGCAGCAAAACTGAAGAACGAATACCTCCGGACCAGCCAGCACAGAGACCAGTTTGCGGACCTCAAGAAGGCATTGACATCCGCGCCGGTCCTGGCAACATTGGACCCAGAGGCCGACTTTATCCTGCGAACAGATGTATCAGACATGGCTATTGGAGGTGTATTGGCACAAAAGCAGCTGTTCGAAGGAAAAATTGTGGAGCGGCCACTGGGATACTTCTCGTGAAAACTTCACGCGGTCGAGACGAGGTACCCAGCCTATGACCGGGAACTCCTGGCGATTAGCGCAAACCTGGACCACTGGGCCTGCTACGTCCACGGGTGTAAACGCACCACCATTTACACTGACCACGTAGCGCTACAGCACATACTGGGGCAGAATAAATTGACAAGTCGGCAGTGGCGCCACCTCGACAAGTTGCAACAGCACGACTACGAGGTAAAATACTACCCTGGCGTGGCTAATGTCATTGCGGACGCGCTTAGCCGCATCGCATATACGCGGACACCTGAGACCCCGGAGCTGGTCGCAGAGGCGAGTCTCGTGAATGTGGTGGAGTTGCGCATTTCGGCATCCCAGGAGTGGCTTCAGGACATCCAGAAGGAGTATACACAGGATTTCACGTTTGCACCGATTCTGGAACACCTTCAGAGCAGTGGCATCGGAAGAGATATTACAGCAACCAACGACAAGAAAAGCCGCCGGATATGGGAACGCCCAAAGGGATACTATTTACTGCGAGACGGACTCCTATTCCACAGGGCCTCAGGAGAAAAGCTCTGTATCCCTCGGGTTTTGCAGGCCAATGTCATTCGAGAAGCACACGATGCTATTCTTGGAGGGGGACATGTCGGCGTCGAAAAGACAGCAGCGGCAGTAGCCTCATGATACTATTGGCCCCGGCAGATGGAAACGGTGGCTGAATGGGTTGCCGGGTGTGATGTTTGCCACCGGTTAAAGCACAACAACGCCAGGCCGTACAGGCTTCTCCAGGCACTTCCGATTCCCACGGAATGGGCCAAAAGGGTTAATATCGACTTTATCACCAAGCTTCCGGCCGGAGAAGGAGGATACGATGCCGTGGCCACCATCATCAATCTACTGACAAAGAGGGCACGGTGGATCCCCGTCAAAGAGGCTGAATTAACAGCTGAAACCTTTGCAGAGGCATTCGTTTCGGGATACGTCAGGAACCGAGGACTTCCACTGTCAATCGTCTCGGACCGAGATACCAGATTTACCTCGAAATTCTGGCAAGCGATATGCAGGCTGCTAGGGATTAAACTCCAAATGTCGACAGCCAATCACCCGCAATCAGATGGACAAGCGGAAAAGGCGAACGCCACTCTGGAAACATTTTTAAAGGCATACATAGCGCAGCTACCACGCCCAGAGCAGTGGGTGCGACTGTTGCCGTTGGCCGAGTTCACATACAATGCAGCAAAACATAAAGCGATCGGCATGGCACCTTTCGAGGCCGACATCGGTTACGTTCCATGGCTACTACTGGACCTTTTGGCACCCGACCCGCAGCGTCTGGACTCTGAGGAAGGTTTGGCCTAGGCAGAGAAGTTATCCAAGACCCTCAGGATGCTGTGCGAGAGAATGGAGGAAACTAAGGTGGTGATGACCACGGAAGCCAACGAGAAGCGGCAAGCGCATCCATTCCGGATAGGAGACGAGGTGTTTTTAGATACGCAGTCACTGCCCATCGGATACGCCAATGTGACAGGAACCGCAAACGACAGCAACAATTCTCGAAAGTTCCAGCATCTGTACGCAGGACCATTTACGCTGCTGAAAAAGGCCGGCGAGAATGCTTTCGTGTTGGATATCCCAGCTCACTGGTGCTTGCACCCAGTCTTCAACGTCGCCAGACTCAAGCCGTCAAAAGTTGACAGAAACCGCGAACACATGCCGCCGCCGCCACTGCACTCTACAGCGACAGTCGAATACGAGGTAGAGACCATTCGAGAACACCGAGACACCACGGTCCGAGACCTCGAATACTTGGTCAAGTGGGCAGGTTACAGCGACGTGACATGCGAACCGCTGGCAAATCTGAGGGGTAGTAGCAACGAGCTGCTTCGCGAATACCACGCTGCAAATGGCCTATGCACCTACCGGTGGATGGAATGGGGGTCAGGGGCAAGGAGACGGGGAGGGAAGGAAGAATGGTAGCATGGTTGTTTTGCTTTGTTTCCTGGTTTTTGTTTGACATTTCTTGTTATTGTTGTCTGTTTTGTCGAAGCGGTATACTTTGTTCGGGAGGTGGCTGGTTTTATTAGGAGGGGAGTGGTTGTAGGAGGAGGATTCCGGCCGCTGCGGGCGCTGCGGACACTACACCCAGCGGGGTGTCTAGATTTTGGGTGACACGGACAGTGCTATGGGAGTGTTACATAGGGCTACATAAGACAGTCACGGTAGACAGTCACAGGCGGTGCACGGACACTCCCTATAAGTTTCCGGCGCTCGCCTCTCTAGAATAGGACATGCTTCTTGCTACCCCTCAACTAACCACTGTGGCTGTAAACGAGTCGCTGATGGTGAGTGGGCACAACAACTTGGTGGTAGGCTCATCTTCCTCATCGCTGGCATCAGTCTCTGGATTATCACTGGTGCCCTCGGATGAGCTATCAATAGTGGGTGTACGCTCCCAATTCTTGAGTCCCTCCATCAACATGGTGGTTTCAAGCCCTTTGATAGAAATTTTATTGTCGCAAGAACCATCAATCGGTAGAGCAATACCCAGATATCAAAAACTCCAGATAACAACATCACGGTTTTTCCGGTTAAAGATCTCCCAAGCATCATCCACGCACTTTGTAATCATAACTCTTATCTTACTTGCTGCTGACTGCCAATCCTTTTTCCCTGTTGCAGGTGTTGTTTGCCTCTCAGAAAGATCAACTGTGTCGTCGATGACTTGCTTGAGAATATCTTTGAAAGGGCGGTTTACTGATACATCGAGGGGTTGAACAAGCCCCGTACAACCGCCGGGAACCAGTGATGGAACAATTCCGTGGATGCGTAGCCAATCTTTGATCTCTTGAGTGCTGTGGGACTTGAAAAGATCCATGACTAGGAGGGTGGCACAGGTGCCGAGGATGGGGAGAAGCATAAATTCAAGTAAAAACAACATAATCGCAGAGTTGGCATACCCTTTCGGATTGAATTTAACTACCACACGAGAGTTGAATAGTTTTTCTTCCCATCTTCCAGGGGCAGAAGTGTTGTTCTCGGTACCACGAAAGATGATGAGGGGCATAACGCGATCGATACCATCGGCAAAAATTGTGAGCTGTATTGTTGCTTGCCGCTTATCCCACCCTGATCTCCATGTACGTACCCACACTGTCTTACTCCCTTTAAATTCGTAGGACTTCCCTTCAAGATACTTCCAAGGCAGCGGTGTTTGATCCATGTTGAGAATGTTTGAAAGAAGATAGCAACCGACTGCGATTACAGATCGCAATACCGTTTCTTCCATACCATCCCGCAGCTGAGAGTTCCGCCGATTGAAACACAGAAAAGAAACAATCATTGCGCAGTATTCTATTGGTGTTTGCTGAGCTTCATTCATGACAACGCGAATGGAGATCTCATTACAAGAGAGGAATCGATTGAATCAGCCGCTGGAAACCACAAATATTGTAGGACTGTCTGGATAAATTTGAAGAAATAGAGCCTTTGCTGTTCGTTCGAACCACTTTCTCCGTACAGTCTTGCCTTCCACGCGTCGACCAGCAAATGCTTGCACAAAGGCCTTCTCAAGCTTAGGCCAATGTCCGAGCGATGATCAGTGTCTCTTCTGTGAAGGCTTCATCAAGAGTAACATCTCCTTCTCCTGTCGCCATCTGCGCAAATATCGTGTATGCTTTAGGATGTAACGCTTGCATACCTCCATTGCCGTTGAAGCTCATAGACCACCTTTGCCGTTTTCTATCCTGCAATATGTTGCATATGACAGGACCCCCAATTTGAATGCAGTCGTAAACGCTCGTTTCTCACGGGTGAGATGCATCGCCGGAGGAGGAGACTTGCACGAGAGGTCTGCAGTGGCTTGCCTCATTCGGCCAGGTTTCAATTTCGGTTTACGGGACGATAGAGGTGGACGGACTGCCAGATCGAGGTTGTCGATATCTTCTTCTTCATCTAAAGCATTGGCGGTAGGTTCTTGAACTGTAGGTGTAAGAATGAGAGCAGCGAATTGCAATGTGACTGTGTCAGGCGTGGTTGGCATACTGAAATTGGCTCTGTCGCTCTCCATTATTGACTCTGTGGTTCCTATTGACTTGATCTTTCTGGGTTGCTTGTAAAGGACTCGCAACACTGCTCAGGACTTGCGATGCAGCTCAGCCCAGCGGACCTCACAAGCTCCAACCTCCCAACCGCCTAATTAGGTGACGTTCTATAGCCGCCCCCACACTGACCATAAGCGCACTAGCGCGCGTTACACCGCGCTAAACCCATTTCAGAGGGAGGACTCTTATGTGAGATAATACGGTAGCCTGTAGTGCTGAGCGCAATTGATTGAAGTTGGATATTATCCTCACAGCACCCCCCAAAACTTCACTGTTTTCACGACACCAAAAATCTTCTTTTCCAATTAAGTTTTCAACAACCCAGGAAAGCCACCATAGAAGTCGGTCGATAGTTAATTAACTAGAGGCCATACCCCTCCGGAACCCTTCTGGGAATTTTCCCTACTGCCGCCATCTGCTTTTCGTGATTTTGACATGTGTCACCAAACTATCACCACCTTGCTAAAAGGCTTCATGTCCACCAACAACCCCAGTCAAGGATCCCTCAATGTCTTTCTCCGCCCAAACACCCCGGCCACCACCAAAATCTGTATGTACAGCACCCCCAGGGCCCACTCCTAGCAGCACCCCTCCCGACACAACCTTCAACCTCCAACGGTTGCGACCTCATGGTCACCCTTCCCCACAAAGCGAGAGCGTGAGGAGAACGACAGTGACTCTGACTCTGACTCTGACTCCGATGACTCTGGAGACAAAGGAGGGGAAGAAAATGACAACAACACTATGGACTTCCAACGTCGCGAACACGTCACCACAATGCAAGCGATTGGTGGAGACACAGACGAGCTCAACTGCACTGCCCCCCAGATGGCAGCCTCACTCAGCCCAGAGGATGCTGCACTCCGTGCCGACATTGAAATCATCACCAGCAACCTCCTCGACCGATTCGCCACAACCATGTGCACTGTGATCTCCGAGCTCTTTGCCAAAAACAACACCAACTTTCAGAACGCCACAAACAGCCTGACCAAGCAAATTGCCATGCTGGGCACCCGAGTCACCCTGATGCAACAACAACTCCTCTCGGCCACACACGGCCCAGCCACCGCCGCCAAGCCTACTGGGGGCCCAAGCAACACCAGTTCCAAACCAAAGAAAGAGAGAAAGAGGAAGGGGAAGAGAGCTACCGAAAAGAACTACAATGTCAACAGCCCACCGACCAACAACAGCACCAGCACCCACAGGTATGCTGATGCTGCCAAAACACCCACCGCTCAACCACACGCACCAACCAAACATACCATAAACGCCACCAACGTTGAAGGATGGGAGAACTTGAAGAAGAAAACCCAAGTAAGGAAGCCCGCTACACCCAAGCTTATCCCGACTATATACCCCCAAGCCAAACACGAGGAAACATGCCACTTCTCTAGTGCCTCCCCTACTGAAGCAGCTCTCCACGCCAAACGAGATTACATCAGGAAAAAAAAAAATTGTGTGGTGAGCGTCCGGACGCACTAGACGCACTAGACGTTTCAGACGCAACCTGCTTAACTCGGACGCAGATCGCCATGGCATTTGCTTACCGGATGGAGCGTGGCAGGACATTTTCCTTCTGGATGCAGCCGTGTCAGGGCATTTTCCTTCTGGACGCAGCCGTGTCAGGGCATTTTCCTACTAGACGCGTCCGGACGATGCGTGTCATGGCACCACGTTTACTCTGGCTGTCAAGACGTGGAACATCGCAGCAAATACTCGGGTCGCATTCGCGAACTCGCAGTGGGTTCCAGGTATAGTGACTCAGTCCAGTTCTATTCTTTATATTTACGGTATGTACATCTATATATGCTACTACACACTTCGTGTTTCCAGCAAAAGCACCCAGCGTCACACCCATCGCTGCGATCATCACATGCAGTAATGCTGTTTTGACGTACGTAGCATTGCTCTGCGTGTCGGAAACAAAGGAAAGTTGGCAAATACGACACGACGTGATGAGCACAATGCCTATGAGGAGGATGGCAATGAGGACGCCAGCGGCGAGGAGGATAGCGAGTAGGACGCGCCGTGTATGATGGCGAGCTTTGTAACATGGTTAGTACAGCTCCCAGAGTGACAGAGACACCAGGAAGTTGTAGAATACACAGTGACGAGTACGATGTCAATGAGGATGCCAGCGGCGAGGACGATAGCGAGTAGGACATGGTGACTATGAGAGCACCTAAGACGCGGTGAGGACGATAGCGAGTAGGACGCGATGAGTATGATGGCGAGGTTTGGGACATGGTTAGCACAGCTCTCAGAGTGACAGGAACAGCGGCGGGAACTGGTACAATACGATGTAACGAGTACGATGTCGATGAGGAGGATGTCAATGAGTTTCATGGCAGTGAGGATGGCGGCGAGTATGATGGAAATGCGAAGAACGACGACGAGTATCTAGGACGAGGTGAAAGGAGAAGGCAAAAGGGGTCTGTGTAGGAGCGATGAGCAAGCCGAACCTTGCATAAGCACAAGTATTAGTAATGGCTTGGCGCTTTGCATTGACATCATACTCACCGCGTCCTACTTGCTATCGTCCTCGCCGCTGGCACCCTCATCGACATCGTACTCCTCACTATGTATTGTACAACTTCCTGGTGTCTCTGTCACTCTGAGAGCTGCGCTAACCATGTCACAAAGCTCGCCACATAATCGTCACGTCTTACTCGCTCCCATACCCACCGCATCCTCCCTGCTATCGTTCTCGCCTCCGGCACCCTCATTAACATCATACTCGCCGTGTCCTACCCGCTATCGTTCTCGCTGCCAGCACCCTCGTTGACATCATACTCGTCATGTTGTATTGTACAACTTCCCGCTGTTTGTCACTCGGAGAGCGGCGCTAACCATGTCACAAAGCTCGCAATCATACTCGCTGCATCCTACTTGCTATCGTCCTCGCCACCGGTGGCGTGCTCATTCCCATCCTCCTCATAGTTGACGTGCTCATCGTGTCGTGCTCATCGCATTGTGCTCATCGCGTCGTACTCAATACGTCATGTCGTATTTGCCAACTTTCCTTTGTTTCCGCACGAAGTGTGGTAGTAGCATATATAGATGTACATTAGATAGAATGAATAGAACTGGACTGAGTCACTATGCCTGGAATCCGCTGCGTGTTTGCGAATGCGACAAGAGGATTTGCTACAATGTTCCATGCCTTGACAGACAGTGTGACTGTGGTGCCATGACACGTGTCGTCCGGACGCCATTTGCCCTGACGCGGCTGTGCCCAGAAGGAAAATGCTCTGACACAGCTGCGTCCAGACGGAAAATGCCCTGACATGGCTGCGTCCAGAAGGAAAATGCCCTGACACGTTCCGTCCGGTAAGCAGATGTCATGGCGAGCTGCCTCCGCACGCACTGCGCCCTGGCATACGGCGTCCAAATCCACGGTGCCATGGGTTGCTGTGTCCGAATTCCCATTGCCTGTACGTTTCGCGTTGGGAATGGTATGTGCCCTGCCAGGGTCCGTCCAGAGCGTCCCAAGCGCCTGGTGCGTCCGGACGCAGCCTGTGCGTCCGGATGCAGATTTTTTTTCCTGAAGTACATCGTCCGCCAGACCATCGCTAACACCGCTCTCCACTGAGTCAACCAAGCCCTGGTTGACAGTCAGGATGTAACATCCCCTCCCTTCCTCTGCACCCGGGTAACCATACACGGATCCATTATCTTCACCACTACCAACACCCAAAACAATGTCATCTACGAAGACTACACAACGATCATCGCTGACGCCCTCTCCTTCTATGGCAAGTGCGAGAAGGTCAAAATCGGAAAGCGCTGCAGCCAGTTCCTGCTCCATGGAGTTCCGACCCACCTTTCCCTGCCTGATATCTCCGACAGCATCACCACCAACTACCCCCTGTTGGTCCAATGCCAGACGCCACGCAGGCTCACCCCAGTAGACTGACGCAAACAAAAAGCAAGCTCGACGATAGCCATGACCCTCAGTGGCAGCACCAAGAAGGCTGACATTGGACGACACTACCTCACCATCTGCAACCGCGAATGCCAACTTGACGACTACATCTCATACGGAAGAAACACCCAGTGTCAGAACTACCAGGGCTACAGACACCCTGCCGTCCTGTGCAAAAACCCGTCCCACTGCGCTGTCTGTGCGGACTCCCACGAAATGAAAGACCACCCATGCACCATCCCAGCCTGCAAGAGAGGCCCCATCTGCACCCATCCACCAATCTGCTGTGCCAACTGTGATGCACCCCACAAGGCCAGCGACCCCAACGATCCCACACGTATCAAGATCCGATCCTTCAACAACAACACGAATAAGATGGCCACAACCACCCCGGGAGATGCCACTATGGCGGAAATGACCAAATAAAATACCCTCCTACACTGTCGGGTCGGTACAGCTGCCGAACTGTGCAAGGGACCAAGTGGCTACGATTTCAGCATTGCAAGAGTTCGCAAGAAAACCCGAAAACCTTATCTGCCTCCTCCAAGAACCATGGTGCGATAGACATGGAAACCCTCCCACTATGCCAAACTTTGTAATGTTTACCCCAACACGAACACGGCCCAGATGTGCGACATACATACGCTGCGTACCTGGGCTCAGTGCTACTACCACCTTCATGGCCCAGAACTCCTCCCTGGGCACCACCATCACATCCCTACAGCAACAACACACCACCTCATTCACCCTATACAACCTATACTCCCCTGGACGACCGGACCCAGTAGCGGCCATCCTCCCCACCTTCAATCTACCACCTGACTGCTTCCTGATGGGGGAACTCAATGCCCACCACAGGTGGTGGCAGGGCCCATTGCCTACATTGGCACACACCTCCCCGGCTAGCCACACCATCGCCAATTGGCTCACGGAAAACAACTTTCACCTCCACAACAAAATAGCCACCCCCACTCACCACCCCCGAAATAGGGGGCAACCCTCCACCATCGACCTATGCCTCTCCAGGGGCAAGACGACACAGCTGATCCTCACCCTGGCGATCGACCATGACACCACCTCGGACCATAGCTCCCTCACTGCCACCTGCTCCCTACCCTCAAACATAGCACCATGGAAGGCCCAGCACTGCTGGAGCAAGGCTGACTGGGAAAGCTTCGCCTCTCACATACAGGCCACCCGGATGGACCTCTCAAAACTCCAAAGAACCAAGGATGCCGTCCATACCGTCACCAACATTACCCATCTCATCCACGAAGCAACCAACCATGCAGTCCCCATGAAAGATCCACGGAAACAGGAAGTACTATTGTGGAACCAAAACCTGACACTGGCAAAAAGAGCAGTCAAACGGACAGAGAGACGAGCTTGCCGAGAACCCAATGACACCAATCTGAAAGACAGACAACATAAACAGCACAAATGGTCGACAATGGTACGTAACGCCAAAACAGCGTACCGAATCCAACAGCTCCAAGCCGCATCATCCAAAACCATCTGGAGAACGATCTACCACCACAACACACACCACAAACCAATTCCCCCCCTGAATGGACAAACAACCTTTAAAGGCAAATACAATGTACTACGCAATGCACTCTTTCCCTCAGTTAATACAACCCCACGAACATGACTCCCCCCTGGCCTCCTCACCTGCACGAAGGACATCCGCCACCACACAAGACCAGTCACACTACTAGCGACACATCTGGTGATTACCCACCTGAAATATGGAACCTCAGTTGGCTCAGATGACATCTCATACACCACCCTGCGCCACTTCACTGCTGTGGCCCCCCACCTCCTCCCGCAACTGTTCACAGCCTACCTCACCTGGGACACCCATCCACCAGAATGGAAAACGTTAAACTGCGTGGTAATTCCCAAACCAGACAAGAAAACATACTCCGATCCCAAGTCCTACCGCCCCATCTCCCTCCAATCATGCTTTGGAAAACTCCTGGAATCCATTGTCGCCAAGAGGATCTCCCAGGCCGCCCTCACCTGTGGGGCCACACACCGCTCACAGATGGGAGCCCAGGCGGAAAACTCCGCAATTGACACCCTACTCAGAACAATTACCCCTATTGCCAGGGCAATCAGCCAGAAGAAAGCAGCAAACAAAACCCCACTACGACCGGCCGTCCTCATTCATGACATTGAAGGTGCTTTCAACCAAGTCCACCCAGCAACACTCCAGGAGATTATGCAACAATAACTCATGCCCCAGTACTTGACGGAGTGGGTCACCGCCTTCAACATCGACCGGAAAATCGCCTTCACCTTTGACCAACAATCAGAACTGCCCCAACCATACAAGTGTGGGCTGCCCCAGGGATCCCCAGTCTCCCCAGCCCTGTTCCTCATCTACAGCAACGCCATGCTGGAAAAGAGCCACCAACCCCATGATATGATCGACACTTATTATGTAGACGACGTATGTATGGTCCAAATGTTGACAACAATTGCCAGAGCCAACACACTCCTTGAAGAAAGGACTGAAGAACACCTCAGCAGGGGAGTCCACCTCGGACTAACCTTTACACCACCCAAGACTGAACTGCTCTACTGCCCCCCCCTCACCAGCAAAGATAAAAACAGGAGTCTCAGTGCACACCCCCCCCTCAGAATAAACAACAACACCATTGCGGTTACACGACAAATCAAGTACCTAGGAGTATACATCGATGAATCGCTCAGTTTCCTACGTCACGCCACCATGGCAGTGGCCAAGGGCAACTGGGTCCTTGGCAGCCTCAACTTCCTACGACACCACTCAAGTGGTATTCCTGACAAGTAGCCCACCACCTGGCAATGATGGCGATCCTTCCCACAATGTTCTGGGCATCACCGGCATGGTGGATGGGCACCCCAATGATCACTGCAACCTTACGCACCACCTATAACTCAGTCACCAGGTGGATAATGGGACTCCCCCTCAACATCAGAATGACGAACCTCATCACACTATCACTACTCCCACTAATAGAGGTGTGACACTGGGGTTGTCCCGTAACTGGAGTGTATGGAGAATCAAAGGTAATCAGGCTACATCAGGAAAAAATTGAAAATTTACCCCCTGCACGTCGGTAACCCCTGTCTGCATCTGATGCTCCGTTAGCTTCCCTAGCTCCGGTAAGCTTCCCTAGCTCCAGTAAGCTTCCCAAGCTCCAGTAAGACTGGTCATACTCCTGTAAGGTTTTCTAAGTATCAGCAACTGGTACAGTTGGTATCGTGCTCCTATGAATTGTCAGCGCAATTGTCATAATCTGATGGTTTTGTTTTCCAGACGCATACATTCACAAATTCACGATGTTCAAATTATATTTTCTCCCATCATTTCATCGCCTATGGTCACGGTTGAAACTCACAAAATGAAGGGTACCGGTCCTCTTTACTGAAGTGCCAAAGATATCGAAAAAAAATTATTCAATATTTGTATTACTCGATGCTAATCGGTTCATCACCTCCTCAGCTCAGTGCCCTCCCAGCGCTTTGAATATTTTTGAAAATGGTCATTGGAATCACGCACACGGCGTACATTATGTGCCTATTGACTGAGGTGTCTCTCGGATGAGCACCAAGTGACGCACATCATTAGATCACGCCTTCAGGATTGCTGCAGTCCAGGGAGTCTGTTGAAATGATCAGGCTGTGTTGCAATTGCCAGCAGTGCTGCCAACTCTGAGAGTCGTCCTTCCAGCTCCTTGAGGACATTCGCAAATCCTCACCGCTGTCACAGCAACGTACGTTCTTGATCCGTGTCCGCGAACCTCTAACCATCCTTCGCCATTAGATTGAGCCTTCGGGATTGCCGCTGTCGAGGGTGTTTGTTCAAATGACCAGGTTGTGTTTCCATTGCTAGCCAAGCCTCCAACTCCGAGAGTCATCCTCCCAGCTCCTCGAACGAATTCGTAAATCCTCACTGCTGTTCTGGAGACATGCGTTCTTGATCCGTGTCCGTGAACCTCTAATCATCCTTTGCTACTAGATGGCGCCTTCGGAATTACCGCCATCAGGGGCGTTTGTTGAAATGACCAGGTTGAGTTGCCTTTACCAGCTGAGGCGCCAACTCCGAGTCATCCTCCCAGCTCTTTGAACGTATTTTCAAATCCTCACCACTGTCCTGGAGATGCTCGTTCTTGATCCATGTCCGCGAACCTCTAATCATCCTTCGCCACAAGATTGCACCTTCGGGATTGCCACCGTTGGGGGCGTTTGTTGAAATGACCAGGTTGTGTTGGCTTTGCCAGCTGAGCCGCCAACTCCGAGAGTCGTCCTCTCATCACCTCAAGTGCATTCGCAAATCCTCACTGCTGTCAAGCTCTCCCACCCCCTGCTCCAAATCTCACTTGTAGACTATCCACCCATTGACTGAGTTCACTCTCGGATACCCCCGACGATGCACATTGTTGATCTGTGTCCGCGAACCTCTAATTTTCCTTCGCCACTAGAACGCGCCTTCGGAATTGCCACCATCGGGGGTGTTTGTTGAAATGACCAGGTCGTGTTGCCTTTGCCAGCTGAGCTGCCAACTTCGAGAGTCGTCCTCCCAGCTCCTGGAGTGCATTTGCAAATCCTCACCGCTGTCCCGGAGACGCAGGTTCTTGATCCATGTCTGCAAACCTCTAATCATGCTTTGCCACAAGATCGCGTCTTCGGGATTGCCGCTGTTGGGGATATTTGTTGAAATGACCAGGTTGTGTTGGCTTTGCCAGCTGAGCCGCCAACTCCGAGAGTCGTCCTCTTATCACCTCAAGTGCATTCGCAAATCCTCACTGCTGTCAAGCTCTCCCACCCCCTGCTCCGAATCTCACTTGTAGACTATCCACCCATTGACTGAGTTCACTCTCGGATACCCCCGACGATGCACATTGTTGATCTGTGTCCGCGAACCTCTAATTTTCCTTCGCCACTAGAACGCGCCTTCGGAATTGCCACCATCGGGGGTGTTTGTTGAAATGACCAGGTCGTGTTGCCTTTGCCAGCTGAGCTGCCAACTTCGAGAGTCGTCCTCCCAGCTCCTGGAGTGCATTTGCAAATCCTCACCGCTGTCCCGGAGACGCAGGTTCTTGATCCATGTCTGCAAACCTCTAATCATGCTTTGCCACAAGATCGCGTCTTCGGGATTGCCGCTGTTGGGGATATTTGTTGAAATGACCAGGTTGCGTTGCCTTTGCCAGCAGAGCCGCCAACTCCGAGAGTCGTCCTCCCAGCTCCTCGGGTGCATTCGCAAATCCTCACCGCTGTCAAGCGCTCCCACCCCCTGCTCCAAATCTCACTCGTAGACTATCCACCCGTTAACTGAGTTGAACCTCGGATATCCCTGACGACGTATGTTCATCCGTGTCCGCGAACCTCTAATCATCCTTCGCCGCTAGAGCATGCCTTCGGAATTGCCGCCATTGGGGGTGTTTGTTGATATGACCAGGTTGTGTTGCCTTTGCCTGCTGAGCCATCAACTCCGAGAGTCATCCTCCCAGCTCCACGAATGCATTCGCAAATCCTCACCGCTGTCCCGGAGATGCACGTTCTTGATCCATGACTGCGAACCTCTAATCATGCTTCGCCACAAGATCGTGCTTGCGGAATTACCGCCATCGGGGGGGTTTGTTGAAATGACCAGGTTGCATTGCCTTTGCCAGCTGAGCGGCCAACTCTGAGAGTTGTCCTCCCAGCTCCTTGAGCGCATTAGCAAATCCTTACCGCTGTCAAGCGCTACCACCTCCTCCTCCGAATCTCACTTGTAGACTATCCACCCATTGACTGAGTTGAACCTCGGATACCCCTGATGACGTACGTTGTTGATCCGTGTAAGTGGACCTGTTATCATCCTTGGCCACTAGATCGCGCCTTCGGGCTTGCTGCCATCGGGGGTGTTTGTTGAAATGACCAGGTTGCATTGCCATTGCCAGCTGAGCTACCAACTCCGACAGTCATCCTCCCAGCTCCTCGAGCACATTTGCAAATCCTCACTGCTGTCAAGTGCTCCCACCTCCTGCTCCAAATCTCACTCGTAAACTATCCACCCGTTGACTGAGTTGAACCTCGGATACCCCCAACGACGCACGTTGTTGATCCATGTCCGCGAACCTCTCATCATCCTTCGCCACTAGATGGTGCCTTCGGGATTGATACCATCAGGGGTGTTTGTTGAAATGACCAGGTTGCATTGCCTTTGCCAGCTGAACCGCCAAATCTGAGAGTCATCCTCCCAGCTCCTCGAATGAATTCGCTAATCCTCACCACTGTCACGGCGACGCACGTTCTTGATTAGTCTCCATGAACCTCTAATCATCCTTCGCTGCCAGAGCGCGCCTTTGGGATTGCTGCCGTCGGGGGAGTCTGCTGAAATGACCAGGCTGCATTGCAATGGCCAGCAGTGCTGCCAACTCCGAGAGTCGGCCTCCCATCTCCTCCAATGCATTCGCAAATCCTCACCGCTGTCAACCGCTCGCACTGGTCTCATGCATAGACTATCCTCCCGCTGACTGCGTTCAACCTTGGGGGTAGCTTGTGGGATCAAATGTTGTTGATCCGTGTCCGCGAACCTCTGTTCATCCTTCACCACTAGATTGCGCCACCTCTATTGCCGCTCTCCATTGAAATGGCAATGTCATGTTGCATTTTCCAGCTGTGCTGCCAATTCCGAGAGTCGTCCTTCCAGTTATCTGAGTGCATTTGCAAATCCTCACCGATGTCGAACGCTTTTACCTACTCTGTGTCTCATGCGTAGACTATCTGTCAGTCGACCAAGTTGAACCTCGGAGTAGCTGATCTGTGTCCCTGAACCTATCTCCATCCTTTGCCTCTAGATCGGCCCTTCCGGATTGACATTGTCAGGAGCCTGTGTTGCGCTGGCCTGCTGTAGGAATAATTCAAATATCAACAGGATTATACTGGTAAGGAAGTCGTCAGTCATCATGCTAAACAGCTGTGGTAAGATCACAATGCTTGATTTTCCGATCGAGCCTCACCACTGCGATATCTCGCTGCTGTTAGACTCGGAGTCCAAATCCTCCATAACCGACTGACCAGCAGTTTTGTCAAGTGCTTCATCTTCGTCCATCAAATCCTCATCCATTTCATCTTCATCCATTGCAACCTCATTCCATATTTCAATATCGACGTGTGAATTGACAAGCCATGCACAGTTAGTCATACTGTCAGGGTCAAATGGTATAAGATACGCCTCTCCATCAATCTTGGAAGCATAGACAAGTCGGTATTCAGTCCCTGGCGTTGCTTGCATAACCTTCACCATCCCGGAAGCCCTTTCGACGGCACCCCCCGCAGCCATGGTCGTAGTCTGAACAAATGCCAACTGAAGGTCCGGCATTGCCTTGCCGTCCTTGATTATTGAAAACTTCAATAGCGAGATTAGCCGGACCGGCAGGCGGCCTTTCAGTGCTTTCCATGGAAGTGGTGGCACTGGCGACTCTGAGGGTTGCCAGCTCATCACCCTGGACTATGTGCAAGCTCGCCACCAAGCCCAGTTATGGTGTGGTGGACCCCCATGCCAGTGAGTCTCCAATGTGCATCGGAGTATTTGCTACTCCCAGATAGCCATTTCATACTTTAAGACGTGAACCACAATGGATTTGTATACCACTTTAGGCACCATATCGAGCTCCACATCCTCCATGGAAATACCCTCTCCATCAAGAAAACGATAGGTGGCAATCTCCATGTTATTCCGTAGCTCTGGATTGCCAATTGAGGTCAAGAATACACCAAAGACATATTTATTTGGCCCGGTAGGACTTTTAAGAACATGGGGAGGCTGCAGGTGAGAGTTATTCGGAGAAGTCATGTTGCAACTCCCAGGGTTGAGGTTTAACTTACAGACATTGAAGGCCTCAATCCTAGCATTGGACTCCAGGATCTGTGAGTAAAAGTCACCAGTTTTATTTGAACCCCGATACCCTTTCTTCACCTCACTTTCATGTAAGAGCTCTGTGGCAGATGTGGAGTGCTGCTCAAGGCTGCCAAACATCTCGATAGACTCTCTGAAATGGCTGGTGAGGTGGATCTTTGGGAACTTGAAATAAGTAAGGTTCTGGAAAATTTGAGCCCGCTCTGCAGTGAACTCGCGGTCGTAGGAGCTCGAGATTTTTTGGTGGTCATAGCGGCGTGTCTTCTTCAATTCCAAATCTCTTGCCTTGACGCTCTTGGCCCTTCGCTGCTTAGACTAACACACGGATTTTTTTTTAATATCCAATGTTCCAGAAACACATCCTTGTTGTCATGAAAGCAACTCAGGGAGGCTTCCATGGAGTCGAGGGAGATGGCATCATGCGCTGGATATTGGCAGTACATGTAGAACTCGCAAAGTCCACGGGCACACAAAATAACTTTTTCGAATGCGGAACGCTCGGAGTTGGATGGACGACGTAGAGAGTTAGCTAATCAATCCACCAGAAAGCGGCTCATCTTTTTATACTCACCACCCGTCCATTCAACAATTTCCTCGAAAGATTTTTTGGGTTGTGTCATACTCAGGTAACGTGGAATCGCCATCCATAAAGAGTTGAACAGGGCGAGCCGATGGTGCGATTTGAGAAAACTCATGATCCAAAGTAGCAAGTGCTTGAGCATTCCTACCTGTATGGCGTGTAGCAAGTCGGGTTTCGGTAGTTCAGTGGGGTTACATTGCAGTCTCCACTATATGTTATTGGTGGTCGTACGCACACCCCACTCAGTGAGTTGCGCAACTCTCTGAGTTGAGTCATCATTGTAGAAGACATGCATGTATACTTGGTGATCACGGCATGGGAATACTGAAGGATAATCTCCGAATTTCGAAGCAGAAACCTCACACCTAGGACAAGAATTTGCACGTAAGGAGTGTAGAGCCATGTGTTCTGGATAGTCGGCAAGCCATGCACCAATTCGGACAAAGCACTGACGCCAGTTGCCATTGCCACACAGAGTATGAAAGTACGGGCTCGGATGCGTATCGTTGGGATCACAATTTCTCAAGTGGTCAAACAATGGTTGCAGGACAAATTTCAGTACCTCATGGACAATCTGATGACCCCAGGTTGCTTGCTTTTGCCTTGAGATATCACTCAGTGCAGAATACTTGGCCGTCTCCAGCAGAACTGCAATCATGACAACTGAGTGAGTTGTCGGTTTCATCCTAACGACTGAAGATAGATTCCCAATTGTCATGTAAACTGGCCAGATCTTCTTATCTCCTACATAAGCCGTAAGGTGGGTTGAGTCGGAGAGGAATATAAATGGAACGAGAGATATGCCGGCAGGGAGCTTGTCTTGCTCATTCCACCACCAGTCCCCTGTATGCATTTCCCCGTATTGTCGAATACCGTTGGTGAAGGACCTCTTAGGGCTGAATACCAAATTCTGAGAGTTGTAGGTCTGCCGAAGTAGACACTTTGCTGTTTCGATCGGATCGCGATACCAGAACTTTATTGAGTCATGGTGGTTGGCATTCCGTGTCATATCAATCTTGGCTTCCGTCCACAAGTTCATGCCGAATCCATCCTCCATTTACTTGATCAGCATTTTGAGGCAGTGGACAGACTTTATCGATTGCTGTACACTCTCCCAGAGTGGAGAATACTGTCCTTTTAGTAGTTAATCCACTGTGATTTGGGTGACATTGTTCGATAGACACCAATTGACAAATTCGAAAGACCTTTCATCCTCAAATGGGTGATATGCATACACAGGATCGCCCCAGTTGGATATCAAGTCATTTTGTTCACGGACATACATCATTTCTGTCTGGTCCGGAACTTAGTGGATAGGTAGTCCACTGTGCGGGTACGTGTTGGTAATTTCGGCAATGGGAACTGCATCTCCAGAAGTTGCACATCGGATCGCATCAGTTGGGAAAAAACACATATTGCCGTCCTGCGTAACTATGATGGGATCTCGATCCTCGAGGAAGTTTGGCAAAACAGGATCATCCCGCTTATAAAAAGGGGGCTGTCCAGCAATATGATGCTCATAGGGGTTGGGGGATGTATCACTATTGCGATTGTCGTCCATATCAAGCAACCCTGGATGCTCCTTCTGGTAATGCACCTTCAACCATCCCGACACCGTGAAGGGCTTCCTGCAAACTTGGCAGATTGGAAGATGTGACATTCTGCACAACAGTGAGCCTGGCAGTTTAAACTGTAGGAGTTCCATTACCAACTTTAGGGATTGCTGAGTGACTGGGAACTGCATTCTACGGCGACGGCAGCGATGGAACAACGAGCGTGAGTGCCACTGTGGGGAATCTAGAGTAACTGCCATGAGCGTCTGGTACAATAGTAGGAGTTCTGCTACCAACCTTAGGGATTGCCGAATGACTAGTGGGTGCGTTGGACAGCGACGGCAGCGATGGATGGCGACCACAGTGATGGACGGCGACAGCAGCAATGGACAGCAACAGCAGCAATGGACAGCAACGGCAGCGATGGATGGCAATGGCAGTGATGGACAGCAATGGCAGCAATGGAACAACAAGCGCGAGTGCCGCTACGGGGAACCTAGAGTAACTGCTGTAAGCATCTGATACAATTGTAGGAGTTCTGCTACTAACATTCAGGATTGCCAAATGACTGGAAAGTGCGTTGGACAGTGACAGCAGCGATGCAGCAACGAGCAGGAACGTCTGGTACAATTGTAGGAGTTCTGCTTCCAACCTTAGGGATTGCCGAATGACTGGAAAGTGCATTGGACGGCGACGGCAGCGATGGATGGCGACGGCAGCAATGGACGGCGACAGCAGCAATGGAACAATGAGCGTAAGCACTACTGCAGGGAATCTAGAGTAACTGCTGTAAGCATCTGATACAATTGTAGGAGTTCTGCTACCAACCTTAGGGATTGCCGTATGACTGGGAAGTGCGTTGGACCACGACGGCAGCGTCAGTACCACGAGATCAAGCGCAAGTACGGCTTTTTTTTTGTTTGGTCATTACTCGCATATGACCAAATTAGGTCATGGCGAGATTAGGTACTTAGAGTCCATTGTCCGCGCAGTGGCGGCAAGTTGCAAGCCCCTTTGCCCTCCGCCCAGGCCTGTCCCCAAAGCGCAGGTGTGGCAAACGTAGAGTACATGCCCTGAGCATCCAGTGCAATTGTAGAAGTTCTGTTACCAACCTTTGCAATTGCCCAGTGGACCTGGGAAGGAAGTAGGACAGCTGGGACGTGAACCTCAAGCATGAGGCTATAAAGAAGTGTGCATAATTGAGCCTTGTCATTGGATTCTAGAGGCGGGTACCACTCTAGAGTAAGTATACCGATTCCCACTTCAGCAGCCAGATGCGAAGCTGCATCATGATGCCTGGCAATATATTCTGGATATCTATCTACCACATTCCGCTGCCCACTCTTACCGAAGGTACTCTATCTAGTCTACACCAGAAGCAGCCATCAATAATGCTGGATGTGGCAATGACTGCCGGCACTAATACCACTCAGGGCTAGATGCTGCGGCAACCAAAATTGAAAAAATGACCTGTACGCAAACCTGGTCCTGCACTTGCAACATATCTATAGTTTGTGTGAGTGAAGAATGTGCATACAGTCATCAAACCTGCCCCTGCCGCCACAAGCACCCGCCCAGTGATTGCGCCTCAGTGGCGCACCTAGCTACCTTATTCATTACTCATATATTGCCTAGTCATCCTCTGGCTTGACAGGACCCACATATCAATCATCATCAGATGGAAGCAGACATGACTTGTGGTTTTTAGGGTCCTCATGTTTGATATAAGCCAGGCTTCTGCACAATTCTGAAGGCCATCCATGAAGTTTGATAAGTACAGTTGTATCGATTGCTACAGCAGCCAATTAATATGATCCTAGGTTAGGCGAACAAGGAATACAGTCACCGTTCTCCATAAGAAACGCCACTGTAACAACCTGTGCGGGCTTCTGAATTCTTCGAGCACTGGAACAACTATCTATGTCGTCACTGTACCTTACAGATTGCGATTACAATCCTCACGAATGACTACCCTCTCCTCAGTACAGCCTCCTGTCTATCTGGGTCTACTACTCGATCGCTGCTTTGCATTTTAATTAATACTAACCACCCTCATAGTTGTCAACCTTCCGCAATTGTGTGATTTATTGTGCGATTTACTGTTTAAATCACTGTTCTCATGTAGGTTCAACTTCTTTCTCCTTCAAGTATTGCCGCAAAACTCATTAATGTACAACTGCTGCAGTTGTGATTCCATCTACCAAGAACGCTGCCGGAGCCCGGGGGGCAAAGCGCTAGGCGGATGAATATCTGAGATACATTGGTATTAATCCAAGGAAAGAAGAAGGTTTTGTCAGGAAGTGAATCGTGATGCATATCCAGATTACCAGCATGCACTTAATTGCTTGGGACCCCCAACCGTTCCGAATACTTTTGGATGCGATCACGAACCACAACCCATTTCTCATGCCCTTTTTTAGAGTCCTCAATACCATCAATATTGATTGGGCATCCGCAGTGAAGTCCGGCCAGGCCACAGGAATGAAGGCATGGAAGCTTGTAACCACCTACATCGGGGACAATCGTGACAAGCTGGCAAACACCTTTCGGAATGCTGGTCAGAACTGGCCACCCGGGCCATCGATGGTTGGTGGTATGAGCACTCCCGCTGCCCTCGCCACTGTAACACTCGGGTGTTTCACCAACGGCACAATCGCCCAGGTGGTCACCAACAGTCTATCACCCTTGAGCGGGCAACACTTATATGATGGCAGCGGAGTGACCGTGTAGTTCCGAAGGATTCACACAGGAGTGATTGGGAAAATTCACTAGGAGATTCGCATTCGAAATATTACTAGAGAGTTGATCCCAGAAACAATGTAATATTGTTTAGGCTCAACTTCTGACTGATCGTTGCTGATGCCTCTCTACGTAGGAAACTGGCGCTTTTTAAATGTCGCGCCGACTCTTTGGCTGTCTGCTCTCGGGCTGACTCAGGAAGGGCAATACCTCCATATTATGCAGCAGCATCTCACCTCGTCCAAGGATGATAGGGTTGATTGGGACGTGGCACTGATTGATAGGTATGGACCCAGAAGATCTTCGATCCGAGTGCTTGCGAACAATCTTTGTTTGCATCTCCTTGTAGGCATTGTCACCCTCATGCTGCTGTCCGCAGCCCTTACTGGCTAAATGCTTCTCAGGTGCATTCGGGGTCACAATCTATGAGTCTAGATGCTTCCAGGAATGTCTGGTGACGTTGGTACAAGTGCCGCAGCAATCGCAGTTAAGTGAAGAATATATCTTTATAACTTGACAAGTTAAGGTCCAATCTTCTTCAAACAACTGACAGATGGTCTGGCTCCCCTCAAATACCCACCGGACCCGTTCCGCCTCGCGCGTCCTGCACGACCGCTCATGAGTTATATTGTACCCAGAAAAAGTTGACATTTTTGCTGGTATACGGTAACAAGTAGCTTTTAGTATTAGTCTCGTGGAGGATAACCTTGACACCTCCCAGAGATGTGACCAGACCCTCGCCTGAGGCTGCCACTCATCCCCTTTCCCATTGGTAACCTTGAGTTACCACCTGGCTGCTGTTGGGTCGGTAATACTCCTCACTTTCAGAGCTTGCCCCTGCCTGTGACTTTCACTCATGAAATCTCACTCGGCCTCAATCCTCAGATTGAGTCCGGCTAGTCATACTAAATGCATGTCTTGGGGTGTCACCAGCGCACTGGGTGTAACACTACCCCCTCCCTCACAATAGTTCGTCCTCGGACAAAAGTTCATCAACCCTGACTGTTATTCCCTCCTTGTTAAAAACCAAAAAACCTAACATGTAGGAATGAAGGAAAACCTCCTCACAGATAAAACCAAAAAACCTTTAACCAAGGAAAACACAATTATCCACTACATCACACCATGTCCTCGGTGTCTTGTCAGCCATTAAAAACCTGGATCCCCTTATAGCTTTACCAGGAAAAGGTACAGACTTAACCTTGTAGTCTGACCCTCAGATCCTTCGCCACGTAGGGGTGCTTACTGTGGAAGGCCCTAATCATCCCTTCCCCTGAGCCTAGAAAATGCTTCAAGGGTTCCTCCGTCCAGTTTTCCTTCTGGGGAAACCCCACCCAGTTCGTGAGGTACTTCAAGTTGCCGTCCTGATAATAGGAACTTCCTATGATCTCATCAATCTCCCATTGACCTTCTTCGACATCAACATCCATCTCATCAGCCTCATTCCTAACCCTCTCAGGGTCAGGTGGAGCACGGCTTGGCTTGCTCGAAACATGATATGGTTCCAGCCACAAGACATGAAATACATTGTGGAGTCTCCACTGCCTTCGCAGCTTAAGCATTACCGTGTTCGGAGACACTACCTTTTCAATCTTGAATGAACCTTGCATCTTGTAATCGAGTTTCTTTAACAGACGCCGGGTCCTCAGGTGCTTGCTTCTGAGCATCACGAGATCTCTGACCTTCATTTTGGGAGTCTCCTTGAACCTCTTGTCATTGTGACGACTCATTCGTTCCCGAGTACGCTCTAATGTCAGTTTGCAAAACGCATGGACACTGACCATGCAATGCGCATAGTTCCTACCTGCCAGGTTCATTGCCTCTATCTCTACTGGCCATGATGTCCGTGGATGAAAACCATAGTTGGCGTAGAAAGGTGACAGCCCCATAACCGTAGTCACCGAGTTGTTGTAGGCGTATTCACCCATTGGCAACAACTCACTCCAGTTGTTCTGTTCATAGTTGCAGAATGTATGGAGGTAGGGTTCAATTGACTGATTGACCCTCTCGGTTTGGCCATCTGTTTGGGGATGGAATGCAGTTGACATGCCTCTTTTTATTTTTAGGATACCAGTGATAGTCTCCCAAAACTTAGAGGTGAATCGTGCATCTCTATCTGAGACGGTGATACTAGGCAACCCATGTAGATGCCAGACTTCCCTGAGGAATATCCATGCTAGGTCAGGTGCCTTTTTTGCATCACTCTTCAGGGGTACAAAGTGAGCCATCTTTGTGAACCTATCAACAATTACCCAGATACTATCATGTCCGTCAAACAATGGTAGGTCTGTGATGAAGTTCATTGAGATTGAGTTCCATGGTGCATATGGCACCTCTAGTGGCTGCAGGAGGCCATACTGGGCGTGGCGAATTGCCTTGTCTTTTTGGCAGTCATCACACGACCCGACATAGTCTGGTATCCAGCTGTCCATCTGGGGCCAGAAAACGTTCCTTCGAACAAGTTCCACCGTCTTGTCCTGCCCCATATGTTCTGCCACCAGTGTGTCATGCTCCTTGCTCACGATCGTTATCTTCAACTCCAGGCTATCTGGAATATATAGATGTTCTTTGTAGTAAAGAGACTCATCCACATATTCCACGTGATCGCTTGGGCTTTTGCTCATAGCCTTTTCATATTCTACCATCCACTCTGGGTCGTCTTGTCCATAGGAGAAGACTTCCTCCAGTAGGCTTTGGTGGAATACAACCTTGGGAATTGTTTGCACGCTGAGAGAAGACAGCACTACCTGGGCTCCATCAACCGTAACAAGTTGATCAGGTCTTAACAGGCGATAAATTGGCTGGTTCTCGTTTTCTTCAGTGCTACCCCCACCTTTAAAGGGACGGTGCTCTTGCCGTCTAGATAGTGCATCAGGCTTTCCATTCTGAGTACCTGGTCGATACACAATCTTGAAGTCATAACCTGCAAGTTCTTGTGCCCATCGAGCTTGATGCCGGTTTAACACCTTTGTCGTAGTGAAGTATTCCAAATTCTTATGGTCTGCGTACACAATTATCTGAAATCGAGCACCCTCAAGATATCTTCTCCATTCTTTAAAGGCTGATACTACTGCAAGCATCTCTTTATCATAGATCTCATAGTTAATCTCGGCTTTATCCATTTTTCAGGAATGGAAAGCAACAGGGAGTAGTCTTCCTTCGACTTGCTGCGATAGCACTGCTCTAATAGCAAAGTCACTGGCATCAGTTTCCATAACTGTTGGAAGTGCAGGATCAAAGTGTTTCAAGATAGGCGCCATGGTGAACCATCTTTTCAACATCTCGAAGGTATTTGTTACGAACCTGGCACGACAGGCTTTCCAGAGCGGCCGCGGACACCGTCATAACCCTCGCCACTATGTGGCTCATCCTTGTATCCGCCGACATGGCCACGATTATCCTACGTACCTAGACGCAACATCCTAGTCCTTGCAAATATCACTCCAGGAGCGATATTCCTCAGAACCCTGACCTGGTCGCTGGCCTACCAAGATCGGGTAAAATGTGTGTGTGCCTGCCTCATGTCATTCAGTGTTCTGTTTATTGCTTCCCTTGTTGTTTCCTTGGTTGTTCCTTTACCGTTGCGAGTCTGCCTTGCGTTTTCTGTTGCAGAGGAAAGAAGGGGCCGAGCAGGATCATGTTTTTCTGGGGCGCGGCAATGGAGTCATGATGGAAAGCTCTGTGTCAGTCTTGTGGGCAGGACTGTGATTCCATCAACAAAAAAATGCAAAGTTAAAGTATATTACTTTTTTTTACTGGTGAGACATAAATTTAAGCTAATATTTCGCTAAAAATAAATCAGTTTTTTTTTTAAAAATCCTTACGGAAGCAAAATATAACTTCTCCTCTTACAGGTGTTAGCGATACTTATGGGAGCTACGGGAGCTATGGGAGCTCCCTAGGAATTCTCAAATTTATTGCTGATGTCCGCAGTAAAGGAAAAAGAATAAAGGAAGGGCACGGTAGCTAGTCTGGCGATTCTTTCTCCATGCAATCTATTATAGGCTCTCTCCACAGACCTACCTCTCTACCTGTGACTGGTGCTGCGATCACTAAACCCCACAAAAACAACAAGCCCACGCAAAGGCATGTGAAAAGACTGCGACGAGACCATGCCAGGCGTGACGAATACCGCGAGAACAGCGAGCCCACGCAAAGACATGTAAGAAGACCGCAACGAGACCACGCCAGGTGTGACGGATACCGCTAGGACAACGAGCCCACGTAAAGGCGTGTGAGGAAACGAGCGAAGCCCCGAAGAGTCAAGTCTACATTACCTGTCGAGCAGCACGGAGTAGTCAGGGCAGGATCTTGATGCTAGATTGCGTCTCCAAATCGACACCTGACATAGCAAGGCAACACCGATAGTGGAGTCCCACAACGAAAACTCTGAGGATCCCCTCAACCTCCAAGAATTCAGGGAAGTCCCCGACGACCAGCAAGCCCTGAGCCCTGTGATACCGGAACCACAATTAAGACCAAAGACACCCGAGTCACCAGAACAACCTAGAAGAATGGCGGAAGGATCAGGCACGGGGGGAAGTGGACCCCACTTGCTAACTATGGATATGCTGCAAACACTCTTAGCAGCATGTTATAGACCGCCGCAGAATAGTTACCCAAAGCTCCGGGAACCCAAACCGTTCGAAGGAGAAAAGCAAAATTCAAAACATTCCTGGCTTAGTGTGAGCTGAAGTTCAGAACAGAGGGAAACTGATTTGACGACGATGAGAAAAAGATGGGATATGCATCCTCCTTACTCCGAGGGGTGGCATGGAACTGGGTGGAAACTTTTCTCAGCCAGGAAGGAGGAATCAACCTAACATGGGAAGATCTGAAAACCAACATGAGGCATGCTTTTGGCCAAGTAGACACCGAGGAAATAGCGTTCGAGAAATTCCAGAATATCCAGCAGGGAAACCGAACAGCAGCAACCTATTGGGCAGAATTCCAGTGAATCAAAGCAGATCTCCCATATGCGGACAACGTATGCATCGCTCAATTTCGAGATGGATTACACCCAGAAGTAAAATGGCACTTGGTCATGAGCGAAGTACCGGCCACCATTCTGGTGGACTATGCCACCGCGTCCATCAAAACGGATAGCCGCCTGTGCAACCTCGGAGTCATTAGTCTACGACCTGCAGGTAACCCAGAAGCACACTTGTATGTCCACACGAAAGAACCGCCGTCAGTACCTCCGGGGGACCCGATGGACCTAGACGCCACCTGGCGATTCAAGTTCGCACCAAGAACGCCGAACAGGTTTCCACGACGACTACAAACGGACAAATGCTACAATTGCGGGAAAAAGGGGCACTTCACAAAGGAATGCCCCCAGCCCAAGAAAGCACGAGTTCCATGGAGGAGGCTATACCAGGCAGCGGAAGCCATGTACGAAGAAGATACCGTGAGCAATCAAGCAGAAGTAGAACCCGTACCGGCGGGGACCACCAGCCCTCGGGAGCAGGCCTAAGCAACGGCCACCCGAGGGAGAAACCCATTGCAGAATCAGACCCACCTTACAGGATACGAACAACCAGGTACAACCGCGAAGAAAAAATCATGATCAAAGTACGAATTACGGAAACAGACAGAAACGAACACAACACCACAGCCCTAGTCGACAGCAGGGCATCCGAGAACTTCGTCAACAAAGCCTATGCCAAAGCCAGTGGAATTCCAATGCAGAAAAAAGCGACACCAAGATGGGTTCTGACCGTCGACGGGAGTGGGGTCACTGGCGGGCCGGTAACCCACGACGTGCAAGTCCACCTCAAAATCAATCGTCACGAGGAAGACATCCAGCTACACTGCATCACGATCGGAAATACGCCGATCATCCTAGGACTCCTATAGCTCAAGCTCCATGACCTGGTGATAGGATGGAAGAATCATACTGTGAAATTCCACTCGGACCACTGCGCCAAGAAATGCTTACCTAGCTCACCAAAAGCCAACACAGTTCCGGAAGAAAAGGCCACCGAGCAATACAACAGAAAAACACCCGGAAATTGGGAGATCAGCGAAACAGACCCATGGGAAGTATGCCAGACCATAATCAACAAATCAAGGAAACCTCCAAAACCAACAGAAATCCAATCCCACTGGAATATCACAAATTTCTCGAAGTATTCACTGAAAATGAGCTTACAGCACCTCCGCCCCACTGCACCCAGGACCATCATATTCCACTAGAGAAGGGGAAAATGCCCCCGTATGAGCCCTTGCGACCCCTGAACAACAAGAAAATGAAGGCTCTCAAAGAATACTTGGATATCAATGAAAAACGAGAATGGATCCGCGCCTCCACTTCTCCGGCCAGAGCGCCGATCCACTTTGTGAAAAAGAAGGACGGAGGACTATGCTTGTGCGTGGATTACCGACAATTGAACGAAATCACGATCAAAGACCGGACGCCACTACTATTGATCGGAGAGTCCCTGCATCAACTATGGAGTGCCACCATCTACACCAAACTCGATATTCGAGACACCTATTACAACCTGCGAATCACAGCAGGAGACGAATGGAAAACAGCCTTCTGAACCCGGTACAGACTGTACAAGTACTGCGTCATGTCTTTCAGGTTGACCAATGCACCAGTGTCGTTCCAAAGATGGACGAACGAGATTCTGAGCGAATACCTGGGTATCTTTTGCGTGGCATATCTGGATGACATCCTCATCTTCTCGCAAAATATGGAAGACCACCAGAGACACGTCCAGACAATCTTAAGGTGAGTTGAGGAGGTCGGGCTCACACTGAAAGCATCCAAATGTGAATTCCAGACAAGGGAAACAGAATACTTGGGATATGTCATATCACCAAAGGGACTGCGAATGGACAAAGAGAAGATCCGAACAATCAAGGAATGGAGAGAACCAACGAATGTGAAAGGAGTCCAGAGCTTCTTAGGGTTCGCCAACTTCTATCGGCGTTTTATCAGAGACTACAGTAAAATCACGACAACCCTGTCTTCCCTCACAAGGAAAGAAAAGGCATGGGAATGGGGTGACAAACAGCAGGAGGCGTTTGAAACACTCAAAGAAGCAATGATCACGGAACCAATACTGCAACACTTCAATCCAGAATGACCCATCACCATCGAAACGGATGCCTTGGAGTATGCCATAGGGGCAATATGTTCACAGCCCGACGAAAAGGGAATCATGCATCCAATAGCATACTACTAAAGGAAACTCAAGGACCCGGAGCGCAACTACGATATCCACGACAAGGAGCTACTGGCAATTGTGGACGCACTGTGCAAATGGGATACCTACTACGAGACAACGGGACCCAAAATCACGATTCTGACAAACCACAAGAACCTCGAATATTGGAAAACAAAGAAAGACCTCAACCTACGGCAAGCCCAGTGAGGCAAGCGATTAGCAAACTATGACTTCACAATCAGATATCCACCTGGGAAGTTAGCCAGTAAACCGGACATCCTCTCTAGAGAGTCAGGAGACTCTCGCTGGGAAGGGGATATGAAACATTGGCAGAACCACAGCCGAATGCTGTTGCCCGAAGATGCTTTTGAAGCGCTCCAGGCTAATACAACAGAAACCATCAGCCTTGATATAGACAAGGAACTCCTGAACGAAATCCGGACACTAAGTGCAGCAGATAAAGAGATCTAAAAAATCCTGAGGGAAAAGGTGAATGGGACCACCTGCGACGGGACGATCGTGCTAGGGTGATACAAGGAAAACAGCGGGTTGCTAATGTACGACAGCCTCATATGGATCTCTGACAATGACACCCGGCGACTTCACATACTCAGAGACCACCATGACGCACAAGCCGTGGAACACCCAGGCTGAGCAAGAACCCTGGAATTCGTTAGCCGAAATATCTACTGGCCACGGCAACGGAAGTACGTGCACAGATACGTCGCCCACTGTGACACCTGCCATCACATCAAGCCAATCCGACATGCGCCATTTGGACTGATAAAGCCACTCGAACTCCCACACCGACCATGGGACACGATATCAATGGACTTCATCACAGCACTGCCGATAAGCAATGGGAAAGACACGCTGTGGGTAATAATCGACCGACTAACCAAAATGGGACATTTTGTCTCATGCCACGGCACTATGAACCCCGAAGACCTAGCAGATCACTTCCTCTGCCAAGTAGTAATTAGACCCCACGGACTACCCAGCAACATTGTATCAGAGAGAGGGCCCCTATTCACCTCCGACTTCTGAAAACGACTGACGAAAGCACTCGGGATATCACGCAACCTCAGTACAGCCTTCCACCCACTAACGGACGGACAAATGGAAAGGACCAATGCCATCCTGGAGCAGTATCTCCAGGCATACTGCAACTATCAACAGGACGACTGGGAAAGACTACTACCAATTGCCAAATTCTGCTACAACAACATACAAACCGGAACCACAAAAATAACCCCCTTTTTCGCCAACAATGAATACCACCGGCGATTTCTGCCAGACCTCGGCACCAGGAACGACGAAACACCAGATGTATCAGAATATGTTGAGGCATTAAGGAAGCGGCATGGAGACCTCAGAGCAGAAATCAAAGAAGCGCAAATGGCTCAAACGGAGCAGACCAACAAAGTACGACATCCGGACCCAGTGTTGAACCCAGGCAACCAGGTCTGGCTACGACGAAAACACATCTGAACGACCTGACCCTCGAACAAGCTGGACCACAAACAGATAGGCCCGTATACCATCCTCGAGAAGATAGGCTCAAGAGCATACAAGCGAGACCTACCGCCCAGGGTCAGAATCCACCCAGTCTTCCACATCAGCCTCCTCAAGCCCACAGCCAGTACAGAACCTATCTCCGGACACAGCCAGCTGCCACCACCCCCTGTCATCATCCAAGAACAATAAGAGTGGAAAGTGGAAAAAATTCTCGACTCCCAACGCCATAGAAATCAGATCCAGTATCGAGTCAAGTGGACCGGTTTCCACGACCCCGACCGCACCTGGTAGCCCGCCCACAACTTCGAAAACTCACCAGACCTCATCCACCAATTCCACGAGGAATACCCATTGAAACCTGCCCCCCAGAACTAGCAAAATGTCCACCACTGCCACAGTCGACACCAATGAAGGCTGGACCTTCCCCGATGACAACCCCGAATTCCCCACCACGACTGAACCTGATAACAGCTGGGGCATGCCTCCCACAGCGCCCTCACCACCTGTGTCCACCGGAGGACAACCCAGCCCCAACGAACACGCCTCACTCCACTGGACCGCCTGCTACGATGACTATTGTATCGCTCACCGACAAATGAAAGACAACAACTACTACCACCACCAGAGCTGGCGCCGTTGGGCACAGATCTACAACTGTCCTCTCCCACACCCGGACGAACTACTCAGGGTAACCTGCGAATGACATCTCAACCCTGTCAAAGCATGCGCAGACTGGCACCGACGAAAGCGGGTCTGCCCCAAATGCCGGTTCCTTGTAAACATGGACACTCACCACCTCCGCTGCAGTGCAGCCCCTTCCCGCGAACCCCTGGCCGACCTTACACCCCCTCAGGAGAACCAAGAAGAAATCTGCGCCAACCCCGACGAGGCTGCCACTATGGCCGCCACGATACAAGAAGAACGACTCACCCTACTGGGAGAAATAGTCACCATGATATACCAAACAACCACCCACGACGCCCGCCGCAATCACGTGGTTCACTGGACGCTCGCCCAGCACATGAACGAATTCCATGACACAGACCAACAGCAACTCCAGTGGATGGCCAACACGCTGAAAACAATTATTGCCGAGCAACAACGAATCAACGGACGACTCCAAGCCCAGCAGCAGGCTGGCCAACCCATCCGTATCCACTGTACCCTGATCAGCCGTCGCCCCCTCATGACACCATGTGACCTCGCCGGAGCTTTGGTCTGGACGGGGGACATACTGTCATGAACCTGGCACGACAGGCTTTCCGGAGCTGCCATGGGTGCCACCATAACCCTCTCCACTATGTGGCTCATCCTTGTCTCCGCCGCCGCAGCCACGATTATCCTACGCGCCTAGACGCAGTATCCTAGTCCTTGCAAATATCACTCCGGGAGCGATATACCTCAGAACACTGACCCAGTCACTGGCCGACCAAGATCCGGTAAAACGTGTGTGTGCCTGCCTCGTGTCATTCAGTGTTCTGTTTATTGCTTCCCTTGTTGTTTCCTTGGTTGTTCCTTTACCGTTGCAAGTCTGCCTTGCGTTGTCTGTTGCAGAGGAAAGAAGGGGCCAAGCAGGATCGTGTGTTTATGGGGCATGGTGATGGAGTCATGATGGAAAGCTCTGTGTCAGTCTTGCGGGCAGGACTGTGATTCCATGGTAAAGGAAAAGGTATAAAGGAAGGGTGTGGTAGCTAGTCTGGAGATTCTTTCTCCACGCAATCTATTATCTCTCTCCACAGACCTACCTCTCTATCCATGACCGGCGCTGTGACCACCAAACCCCACAAAAACAACGAGCCCATGCAAAGGCATGTGAGAAGACCGCCACGAGACCATGCCTGGCGTGACGGATACTGCGAGTGCAACGAGCCCACGCAAAGGTGTGTGAGAAGACCACGACGGGACCACGCCGGACGTGACGGATACTGCGAGAACAACGAGCCCACGCAAAGTCATGTGAGAAGACTGCGACGAGAACACGTCAGGCGTGACGGATACCGTGAGAACAATGAGCCCACACAAAGTCATGTGAGAACCACACGACGAGACCACACCGGGCGTGACGGGTACCGTGAGGACAACGAGCCCACGCAAAGGCGTGTGAGGAAATGAGCGACGCCCCGAAGAGTCAAGTCTACATTACCTGTCGAGCAGCACGGAGTTGTCAGGGCAGGGTCTTGACAGCATTCTGCGCTTCCTCAGTCCATTGCCATCGGACACCTTTCTTGGTCAAGTCCGTAAGTGGCTTACACATCTTAGAGAACCTGTGACACTGGGGTTGTATCGTAACCGGAGTGTGGAGAGAATCAAAGGTAATCAGGCTACTTTCGATAATTCACAGCGGAATAATCTTAGATCTTGTGTGTGGTTTCGGGGGGTAGTGTTCGTGAGGATGTTCGTGCCGATTCCTCTCCGTCGAGGTGAGAAATCCCTTTCTTTAATCAATGAGCGCGCGAGTGAGAAGTGGTGACCCGGGCCATACTTTTCTCGGTGGAGGCGTACGTCTCCTTCTCGAGGTATGGGTGTGTCACACTTGGATTCTTCCGAGGTGGTTGCACCCCTTTGGAACGTGGGCAGATTCATTAGTCATGGCCAGGGTGTTGATAAGGGAGATGAGTTTCCGTTTGTATTGCTGCATGTGTGATGCGGCGGAGAGGGGAATCCGGCCCGAGAGCTCCCCGCTCATCCTGAGGTGAGGTGGTCTGCATGAGGGCCATGCAGCCGAGCGGGGTCTCCGGTCCAGAGCTTCCGTCCACCCTGAGGTGACATGGCTTCCTCTCCCTGAGGTAGTGGGGCCACTTCCGGAACCGTATGAGAAATGCAGCTGCTCGTTTATACAAATTGTTCCCCTCATCTTCAGAGTTCTAACTCCTGCGGCCGGTGTCTTGACTGAGGGCTAGACTCTGTTTCCTTATCTCCCGCCTAGACTCTCTGATTCCCTAGCCACGGCCTGAGCCTCCTTCGTCTTTTTAGCCACAGAATCTTTCCTTTCTACGTACTCGTGCTAATTCGTTCAGGTGTAGCACTACCTCCCCTCCCCCTTAGCCTCGTCCTGAGCGCTAATTCTTTCTCTTCTAAGTAGCCCGCCTCTTTCTGTGTGCATTTTTCGTGCGGTAGCCTTCATGATGTGGTTGTCGTGACTTTGTGGTTGCCACTTACCGTGACTGTAGTCCTCCTCCCCTATAGCCCTCCCAGCCACCGGATCAGGACATGACTCTGTAATCCGTCGGCATGACTGGGACCTCTAAGTAGGCCGGCGCATACTCATACTGTCGTGTCATATTGAGTCGTACTCGCCGCCGCGCTGCGTCAAGGCTTGGCCAGTTCGGTGGGGTTCTGGGGTCGCAGTTGTCCCAGGGAATTGGGCGAGGCATGGTGTCCTTCGTGCTAGTAACCCGTATACTCGGCAGTGACCGTGCCCATGTCCTTCCCGGGGGAGACTTGTATGCTGGAGCAGTGACAGCGCTGTCGTGGACTCACTTCACCGCTTGTGTGCCGCCTCTGCTGGTTCTGCCGGTCCGAGTCGGTCGCCAAGAGGTCGATACGTCTGTTTTGAACAGTTTTTCTGACTCTCAATGTTTTTCGTTCGCGTGCACTCCTTGTCGGGCGCCGGGTCAGCGGCTTTTTCGTTGTCGCCCGAGCCGTGGGTCTTTTTGTCGGTCTCGTAGTGGTTTTTGGTGCGGAAGTCCTTCGTCCCTTCAGCCCCCTACTGCCAGGTCCTCGGTGAGCCGGTAGTCCTTTGGCGTGTCTGGATTACGTCGGTGAAACTCCTGGAGTTTCTCCAGGCCGCCTACTGAAAAGTTGTCAAATGGTTCTTCCGTCCAATCCTTGCGTTTCGGATAGTCGAGCCATTTGACGAGGTATAGGATTCGTTTGTTATTTCCCCAGCCGCGTTCGACCAAGGACATAACCTCGTCCACATCGTATTCCTCCGACTGTTCGATGTCGTCGGCCTCTCGCAAGACCTTAGATGGATCCGGAGGTGCTCGGTACTCGCTGGTTTGGTAGGGTTCGAGCAGTGACCCATGGAAAACGTTGTGCATTTTCCACTTGCGAGGAAGCGTGAGTCGTACCCCTAGTGGGGAAATGATTTTCTCGATTTGGAAGGGACCGTGATTCTTGTGATCCAGCTTCTTTGAGAGTGGGCGCGTTTTGATGTTGCATCCGCTGAGCATCAGCAAATCCCCTACTTGGAATGGTGGGGGTTCCTTCCGCGTTGAGTTCGTATATTGCCGCATTCGTTCCTGTTCTTCTTCCAGACCTTTCCTGGATTCATCGTGCATGGTGGTTATCCAATGGGTGTATACTTTTCTGGCCAGGTTAAGAGGCTCCGTCGACGCTGGGTCCATGGCCACAGGGTGAAAGCCGTAGTTAGCGTAGAACGGGGACTTACCGTTTCCCGTCATGACAGAGTTGTTATACGCGAACTCCACCATTGGTAGCAATCGTACCCAGTCATCTTGTTCCTTGCCAACGAATGCTCGGAGATAGGCCTCGATCGTTTGGTTGAGTCGTTCCGTTTGTCCATCGGTTTGCGGGTGGAACGCTGTCGACATCCGGGGCTGAATTCCGGATAGTCGAAGAAACTCTTTCCAGGTTTCGGAAGTGAAGCGGGAGTCTCTATCCGACACGATATCTGTGGGGAGGCCGTGGAACTTCCATATTTCCCGGGCGAATATGACCGCTAAGTCTGCCGCTGTCTTTCCTTCTTTCTGCAGTGGGAGGAAGTGTGCCATCTTGGTGAACCGATCGATGACTACCCAAAGCTGGTCGCATCCTTCCGATTCCGGGAGTTCCGTGATGAAATCCATGGCCATTGATTGCCAAGGTGCATACGGAAGTTCTAGTGGTGAGGATAGTCCGTATGGGTGATGTCGAGAGGTTTTGTTCTGCTGACATTCCAGGCAGCTTCTGACGAAGTCGATGATCCGCTCGTTCATCTTTGGCCACCAGAAGTTTTGTCGGATTAGTTCGATGGTCTTGTCCTGGCCCATGTGCCCAGCTACATTCTGTCGTGTTCCGATTCCATTATCGGCTGTATCAGTCCGTTCGGGATCTAGAGTAGGTTCCTTCGGTACACCAGGCCGTTTTCGATTCTCATATCTTTGGCCTTCTGGTCCTTCGGTGCCGGCTCTCCTGCCATTGCCTCCTGTTCCATTGCCTGCTTGTAGTTGTTATCCTTCTTTCCTTCTTCCTTGATTTTTTCCGAGAATTCCTTTGACCATTTTCTTGCCAGGAGCGACGATAATCGGGCTGATGAGCAGATGAAGGTGCTTGCCAACCATTCTTCGAAGTGGTTTTTTCTCAAAACCGACATTATTGGCTGGTTTTCTACCCCCCCCTTTTCAGGGCGGTATTCCGAATGCCTAGAAAGGGCATCTGGTTTCCCATTCTGAGTTCCCGGTCGGTAATAGATTCTGAAATCGATGCCGGCCAGCTCTTGAGCCCAGCGAGCCTGCCGTCGGTTTAGTACTTTCGTTGTTGTAAAGTACTCCAGGTTTTGGTGGTCCTAGTAGACCTGGACCTGGTGAGTCGCCCCCTAGCAGTACCGTCTCCAGTGTTTAAAGGCGTCTACCACTGCCAGAAGTTCTTTGTCATGGATTTCGTAGTTGATCTCTGCTGGCTGGAACTTTCTGGAGTGGAACGCCACTGGGTGTAGGCGGTTTTCCTCGTCACGTTGCGATAGTACGGCTCCAATTGCGAAATCCAATGCGTCAGTTTCGATGATCACCGGCTTTGCTGCGTCAAAGTGTGCTAAGACTGGCACTGTTGTAAAGCGCTGCTTTAACTCCTTGAAGGCCGTTTCTGCTTCCGGATTCCAAGCCCATTCCTTTCCTGCCTCCTTCTTGGTTAACTCCATTAGGGGTCTGGCTACTGGGGAGTAGTCTTGGATGAAGCGTTGGTAGAAGTTAGCGAACCTGAGGAATGATTGGACTTCCGTGAGGGAGTTCGGTCTTTGCCAACTTAGCACTGCTTCCACTTTTTCTTTTGACATCTTGATCCCTTCTTGACCGATGATGTAGCTCAGGAACTCCACCTCGTGGGTTTTCCAGATGCATTTTTCTGGTGAGACTGCTAAGCCGTTCCCCTGCAGTCTTTTCAGGACTTCCCTTACCATGTTGTTGTGCCGTTCCTCAGTGTCGGTGTAGATGAGTATGTCATCCATGTAGGCTAACACACCGACGTCCAGCATGTCTGAGAATATGTGGTTCATCATATCCTGGAAGGTGGACGGAGTATTCGTTAACCCGAACGGTATGACTTGGAATTCGAAGAGGCCGTAGCGAGTTCCAAACGCTGTTTTCCACTTGTCGTCTTCCTGAATCCGGATAAGGTGGAATCCGTTTTTGAGATCTATTTTTGTAAACCATCGGGCTCCTTGGACTCGATCCTGTGGTTCCTGCATCAGCGGTAAGGGATAACGGTATGGGATTGTGATGCGCTTGAGTGCCCGGTAGTCCACACATAGGCGGAGTCCCCTTCCGTGAGGTTTGGGTACGAAGAGGATCGGGGAGCCTGCCGGGGATGTGGAGCGTTTGATTTTTCCTGTTCACTCGATCTCCTTTAGCCATTCTCTGAGAGTTTGGAGTTCTACTTCCGATAGTGGGTAGATAGGTCCCCAGGGAGCCGTGCTGCCTTCTTGGAGGTCAATTTTGCAATCGTACGCGTGATATTCGGGGAGAGCGTCCGCTGCCTCCTTCCCCATTATTCTTAAGTATTGACGGAATTCCTGTGGTACTGCATTGATTGGATCCTCGTCTGATGCAGCCGAAACCTATCCTATGAGGCGGGCCGCTGGGTCCGTTGCTACCGTTTCGTCCCACGTTAGGGAGAACTGTCCTTCCTCGTGTTTGGTACAATTTTCCAAGCACTGGGCACTGTTGAACCTTATTTCGTTGTTTGTCCAGGCACCTTGTGGTGGGTGTGCCGTTATCCATTCGAAAGCGAGAAAGATGTCGATTCCTATGTCTATAGGCGAGACTTCAAATTTCTCCATGGAGTAGTGTCTTCGGTGCTGGAGGAGCATAGGCTTTGTATAATATTGGCCTGCTCCTTTGACTGTTTCCCCTGTGAAATTCTCGATGCTACGGGCGTGCTGGTGTTTCTTTCGCTCCAGGCAGAGTCGGCTCATTGTTTGTTCGTTGATTAAAGCTATTGAACAGCCTGTGTCCAGTAGTGCTCTGATTCGGTGCCTTATATTGCCCTGGTGTAGCATCATTTCGATTACTGGGCGAGTGCCGCTGCAGGGCGTCCTTCTCGGTTTCTTCGGGGTTCCAGCGCTTGGTTCCTCGTTTTTTCGTTGTTGGGACGTTCCACATACTATTGCATGGGCCAAGGGTTCCGGCGGGACCCTGCCCTTCAAAAATCCGACTCGGAGTCCTCCCAGAGTGGTCGCACGGCATCCGTGTCCATTGTTTCGACTGCCGCCACCTTCTGCTGCTTGTTGGCAGGCATTGCTTCCTCTGGTTCTTCTGATCGTTTCCGTTTTCCCTGTGCTACGGCTGAGTCTTTCCAGGGGGCTGGAGGTAGTGGGGTTCCCTTTCTGGTATTGAAGGAGAAGCATTCATAGGTCTTGTGGCTGCTTCTGCTGCATCTCCAGCAGTCATCCCGGTTCCAGCCGTATTCTTCCTGTTCCTTTGCCGGTACACCTGCGAATGCGGCATATTTCGAAGCCCATGTCCCCTGACTACCGTACTGGCTCTTTCATTCCGTGGTGCCGTCCTTCCGGAGGTCGGATTCCTTTGCGTTTTCCTTACCTCTTCGGGTATTGTCAGAGCTCCCTTTGTGCTGACTGTCCTTTCGCTGGTCGTCCTTGGGTGGCTGTGTACCCTTCACCAGCTCCCTTGCTCCTTTGAGGGCTTTCTTCTTTTTCACTTGTATGCCTTTCCTATAGGTGGCGTGCAGGAACTGCTCGTCATCCACGAGGTCTTCCGGATTCTGGTTGAACCGCATGTTCAGTATGCTGTCCGGCATTGCTAAGTCGATTTTATCCTTCAGGTCCTCCCCCGTCGCTCGTGCGAAGTTGTTCAGAGCGCGTAATTCGGTCATGTACATCCTGATCGACCCTTGGTATTTCAATTGCCCTAACTTATGCTGGGCGTCCGCTGCTTCTCTTTCGTTATGGTACTCGGCCGAGATGGCTGCCGCGTAGTTGGTTCAGGTGTCGTTGTCCTAGAGTTCCCGGTACCGATGCAGGTGCTAGGCCAGGGCGGTGTCCGTCAAAAGCATTCCAGTCCAGGCGATCTTCTGTCGGTCCATTGTTTCAGGGTAGAATCCCAAGTACATGGTGACCGCTTCCCACCACTGATTGAAGGCGGTCAAACTCTTTCCATCGAAGGTTTCCGGGTTCTTCATTTTTAATCGGGCAATATTGCCCTGTTCGGGTCGCGCCGGTCGGTCCTGTCGAGCCAGTTCCACTCCTTCTGCCACTAGCCGTACAAGGTTCATAGTGGTAATTGTAGGCACAGGGTTCCTAGGTGGCGAAGGGGAGTGGGGGTGCCGGGAAGGCAGTCGGGGCGGTTCCGATGGCGTGCCCGAGGGAGGTTCCGCAGACGATCCGGGTGGTGTCGAGGGGGGATCTCCTCCTTGTCCCGCCGCGGGCTCGGGTGCTAGTGGCCTTGGGGATATGTGGCATCTGAGTTGCTCCAGCCGCTGCCTCATCTCTGGTATGGTAGGTACCGCCGGGGGTCTCTGTCGTCGGGGCCTCAGTCCTTGGTTCGGGTGTAGCGGGCTTCCCAACGTAGGTGGTGAGTGAGCTGATGGGGCACTGGTGCTGGTCTGTCGGACGGGGCTTCTCCATGCAGGTAGTCCTGCTGGCACTGGTGGCGTTGTGGGTAGCGGGATTCTGGTCACAATACGTTGGATTTCTACTCTTGCTTCCCAGAGTTGGTTTTCCAGGGTGGACACCCGGTTCTGGTGTGCAGCTGCCCATAGTTTCACGTTTCCCTGAAAGTTGGCCAGGTGTTGGTTCCAGGCCGTATTAGCTTCCTCCAGGAAGGACAGGGCGTCGTTTACCCGGGCCAGCTGAGTGGCCAGACATATTTGTCACTTGTTGGCCTCATTGGTCCGTTCGATGATAGCCTGCCAGACGTTTCTAGCGAGGGACTGGTACGCTCTCGTCGCTTTTGACAGCAGGCTACGTATCCATTCTTCCGCTATTTTCTCATTAGCGTTGACCCGGTCATATACGTACCTACTGCCTTCTGCCAAGGTTTGATAGGCTTGTTCAATCTCCCACATTCGTCGGTCAGTTCTATCGTAGGTGTCACCGCACAGCTCTGTAAGCTGTTGTAAGTCGCTCTTGGCTTGCTGTTGCTGGTGCACCAGGGTCCTGACCCAGACTGCGGGGTTGGCTATTTCCACCGCTTGTTCTGGCCTCGGTGTTCCGTCGGTGATTTGGAGCAGGTCACAGGGGGCCTCGAGCTGGAGCATGTTGAAGTCGGAAGACGTCATCTCTTAATAGTGATCGAGGAAGTCTCCGCTGTGGATGGTTGAGTCGTAGTCGAAATGGTAGTCGAACAGGTCAAAGCGTTCGTCCTCGTCAAAATTGGCAGGTTGGGACAGTAGCGCACAGTTCCACCACTGCTGGGTATACCAATGGTATGGGGTGCACTCGGTTGTCTCATGGATCGGCTTAGGTCCGTTGAAAAATTCTTCCCACTACTCGTATTTCGAGATTTTGCTGTTGATTGACTGAAAGGTATAGTCGAAGGAGTATTGGGACTTGGGTTCCAAGAAGGTAGATAGTTCGAGTACATAAAGGTGGTCTTCGAAGTAGGTGTCTTCGAAGCAAGTCATGAAAGTAGGGTGATTTGAGATTTAAGATTATAGTGTGACACTGGGGTTGTATCGTAACTGGAGTGTGGAGAGAATCAAAGGTAATCAGGCTACTTTCGATAATTCACAGCGGAATAATCTTAGATCTTGTGTGTGGTTTCGGGGGGTAGTGTTCGTAAGGATGTTCGTGCCGATTCCTCTCCGTCCAGGTGAGAAATCCCTTTCTTTTATCAATGAGCACGCGAGTGAGAAGTGGTGATCCGGGCCATACTTTTCTCGGGGGAGGCGTGCGTCTCCTTCTCGAGGTATGGGTGGGTCAGACTTGGATTCTTCCGATGTGGTTGCACCCCTTTGGAACGTGGGTGGATTCACTGGTCATGGCCGGGGTGTTGATAAGGGAGATGAGTTTCCGTTTGTATTGCCGTATGTGTGATGCGGCCGAGAGGGGAATCCGGCCCGAGAGCTCCCCGCTCACCCTGAGGTGAGGTGGTCTGCATGAGGGCCATGCAGCCGAGCGGGGTCTCCGGTCCAGAGCTTCCATCCACGCTGAGGTGACGTGGCTTCCTCTCCCTGAGGTAGTGGGGCCACTTCCGGAACTGCATGAGAAATGCAGCTGCTCGTTTATACAAATTGTTCCCCTCATCTTCGGAGTTCTAACTCCTGCGGCCGGTGTCTCGACCAAGGGCTAGACTCTGTTTCCTTATCTCCTGCCTAGACTCTCTGATTCCCTAGCCATGGCCTGAGCCTCCTTCATCTTTTTAGCCACAGAATCTTTTCTTTCTAGGTACTTGTGATAATTCATTCAGGTGTAACAGAACCCCTCAATGAACCTTCGGTAGAAGTTAGCAAATCCTAGGAAGGATTGCACTGCCGTTACATTCGTAGGTGGAGTCCACTCCACCAGGGTCTGCACTTTATCCTCTGCTATACTGACTCCATCAGCTGAGATGATGTATCCCAGAAACTCAACCTTTGAGGTATGCCATTCACACTTCTCCAGTGCTACCGCTAAGCCATTTCCTTGCAAAAGCCATAATACACTTGTCACTATGTGAACATGCTCCTCCTCTGTAGGTGAGTAGATGAGGATGTCATCTATGTATGCCACTACCCCTTGATCAATTAAGTCCCTCCAGACCTCATTAATCATATTCTTGAACGTTGTAGCCGTATTAGTAAGCCCAAACGGCATCACGAGGTACTCGTAGGGACCACATCTTGTTCGGAATGCTGTTTTCAATTCATCACCCTCTTTGATACAGATCAAGTTATAGCTCCATTTCAAGTCAATCTTGGTGAAGATTTTGGCACCTTATACTCGATCACATAACTCGTTCATTAGGGGTAACCGGTAGCGCTACATTATCGTGACTTTATTAAGTCCGTGATAATCCACACAGAGCCTAAGGCCATGACCATGAGGCTTTGGTACAAACAGTATTGGGGCACCAGCTGGAGACTTGCTAGGCCTGATCTTGCCTGTTCGAAGCATCCCCTCCAGGCATTCTTTTAGGACTTCCAGTTCTACTTCTGATAACATGTAGATAGGACCCCATGGGGGTTGTGCTCCTTCCAAAGGTCAATGGCATGATCAAACGACCTATTCGGAGGTAGTTCGGCTGTAGTTCCTTCCGGATCAAACAGATCAATGAACTCCTTGTACTGTTCAGGTACCATGCCCCTCCAATCTACAAGTTCCACTCCCTGAGCGCTCATGCCCACAACACCCAGGAAGCCCACTGTTTCTTGATCAACATTTTCCAGTAGACCTGAATCATATTCAATGTCCAGTTGATCGGTCTTCTCCTTGGTGCAATTCATGTTACATCACTCGGAGTCAAATGTGGGGCAATTGTCAAAGAATCCTCACGGCTGGTATACTTGAAGGTACCAGTGTGGAAGCACCATATCAAATAAATTCCCCATAGAAGACACCTCGAATGCTTGGTTATCATAGTGCTGTTGGTGGCGCATGCACCAAGGCCGTGTATACTGCCATCCTGCTCCAGATACTGATTCACCTTCAAAGTTATTTAACTTCAGTGGGACCTGCCATCTCCAGCACGGTATCCCGTACTTCTTGACTATTGCCTCCGAAATCGTGAAGATTTTTGCACCTGAGTCAAGCAATACGTGTACCGGTATCTCGGGATGTCGGTCCCATGAAAGGTGCATAACCACCATGAGCCGTACGCCAATTCTTGGCTCTTTAGGGCGACATCTGCTTGAAGACTCGCTAGAGTCATGCTTTCTCTTATTGGAACTCATCTTGCTTTTGAAGTGGTTGAGTTGCAGCTTTCCCAGCGTGCAAGTCAATTTTCACAGTTGCAATATTTGGAAGTTGGATTTTTGTTTTGAGATTTTTAGTCTCTTGAGATTGTAGATCTTTAAGTGGTTTCATATATCAGGGCATAGACGCGCCTGCGCATTTCGGGTCTTCAATGCTCCTCAGTATGTCCGTGATTTTTTGGAAAAACAAACTTCATTTTCAAAAAAAATACAAACGCCTAAAACCAAATAGAATCCCAATATTTTATTCCTTATTTTCTGATTTTTTCGACCCCCTGGTTATATCCGCAGATAGTTCAAGGAAACTCATTTCTCAGAAGAACAGAAAAATCAACAAAGGAAATCCATTTCCCCCTTCGTATACTGTGCTCGACAGCGCCTAACTTCTGTCAATCTCGATCCAACTATTTTTTTAGAGAGGGGCTTTACCTTAGCCAATGAAATAGATGCGTCTATTTAATCACTCTCCATTTTGGAGTCCTCCTCAAACAACTTCTTCTCCTATGCTGGGATACGTCGCATGTATCAACGTGGCTCAGGAGATTCTTCTCTTCCAACTCCACATGCTGAGACCTTGGTATGCTTGGCATTATGCTGGGGTTTTTCTCCCTCTTCCTCCATCAGCAAAAATTTTGAGAATTCCTAGGGAGCTCCCATTGCTCCCGTAGCTCCCATAAGCATCTGTCACGAACCTGATGCGACAGTCTCCTAGGCACCACTGCGGGCGCCGCGCTCACCCTCGCCATACTATGGCTGATCCTTGTCTCCGCCACCACGGCCACCGTCATCCTACGCACCTAGTCGCAGTACCCCAGCCCCTGCCAATATCGCGCCGGTAGCGATATTCCTCAGAACCTGGTCGCGGGCCGTCCAGGATTTTCCCCGCTTGTTTCCTTACTGTCTGCGTGTCTGCCTCGCTTTACTCTGTGTTATGTTTATTGCTTACCACGTTGCGCTTGACGTTTTCTTACTGTCTGCGTGTCTGCCTCGCTTTACTCTGTGTTATGTTTATTGCTTACCTTGTTGTTTCCCTACTGTTGTGTGTGTCTGCCTTGGGTATTGCGGGAGGATGAAGGGCCGAGTAGGATCGTGTTTTTCCTTGGGCGCAGCGATTGAGTCATGATGAGCTAGGAAGGAACTGTGTCAGTCTTGCGAGCAAGCTGTGATTCCACTGAGGAAAGGAAAGGTATAAAGGAAGGGCGCAGTAGCTAGTCTGGAGATTCTTCTCCACGCAATCTATTATCCTCACAACACCCCCCAAAACTTCACTGTTTTCACGACACTAAAAATCTTCTTTTCCAATTAAGTTTTCAACAACCCCGGAAACCCACCTCAGGAGTCGGTCAATAGTTTATTAACTAGAGGCTGCACCCCTCCGGAACCCTCCTGGGAATTTCCCCCCCTGTTGCTGATAAAGTTTGCCCGGTCACCGGTTTCTTTAACAGTCTTCACGTGCAGAGAGAGAGAGAGCGAGAGGAACGAGTGACGAACAGAATGAGATGATTTGATCGTTGAAGTTTGATGGAATCGCTCAACCGTGATGTGTCTTATCTTTTCTGTGCTATATATGAGTATTTAAGAGTACAGAAGAAAGAATGCGAAAGACCACCTAAGGCGTGCCAATCGAGGACCCGGCCGGGTGAAGGCATGGGTACCAAAGCCTTTACCACAGTAGGTCCAATTCGTGAGGCCATAGCCCGTACCGCCACCAACTGTGTTTCAGGCCCCTACCCTAACCACAACCACATAATTTAAAATTTTTTCCAACATTAGGAACACTAGTTAACTATCTCGATTTTCGATTTCTGAAGTCAGATTAAAAAAAAAGGGGGTTTTCGTTGCGTGGCGAGCGGCATTGTGGGCGGAGTCATTTGCGCCTTGGTTTTCACGCCAAGCCGGCGGACTAAAATTCTGCTACAATGGGGAGCGCTGCAAATAATTAAATCTAGAGACACTTTATTGGCCGGAGGGCAGCCAGAAGAGGCTGGTGTTCTCTAATCTTTATTTAGCGAGTCTGGTAATTTTATCTATTGGCTTCATTCACTCAATTGCTTGATTCAAGCAATTTTGTTTATTGACTTAAGTCAATAGATGAGATGGCTCGAGTCAATAAAATAGAATGATTCGAGTCAATAAAAGGGAATGACTCCAGTCAATAAAATAAGATGACTCGAGTCAATGGAAAAGATGACTCAAGTCAATGAAATGGAATGACTTGAGTCGATAAAATAAGATGTTTTGAGTCAATAAAATGGAATTACTCGAGTCAATAAAAGGGAATGACTCGAGTCAATAAAAGGGAATGACTCGAATCAATAAAAGGGAATGACTCGAGTCAATAAAAGGGAATGACTCCAGTCAATAAAAGGGAATGACTCCAGTCAATAAAATAAGACGACCCGAGCCAATGGAAAAGATGACTCAAGTCAATGAAATGGAATGACTTGAGTCAATAAAATAAGATGTTTTGAGTCAATAAAATGGAATGACTCGAGTCAATAAAAGGGAATGACTCGAGTCAATAAAAGGGAATGACTGCTACTCCGTGTCCCCGCCTGGCCTGTCCCAATAGAGAAAGTGAAGGAAATCACTCAAAAGACCGAAACAATGGAAAGAAGGAAACTGAAGCTGCTGTATTAAGGAGAGCAGAACCAAGAAAAAGATCTCTGTCTTCCCCTACTCATCTCCTGCGTCCCACTCTCCCTCCCCTCGTTCTTGTTCGGCTTCGGTGATGCTCCTCGCGGCCCCGTCCTGCGCCCCACCCACCTCTGTTGTGCACTACAGGAAACGGACTGTACATAATCTCACCATGATCTCCATAGGTCGCATGCGAGTAATGAATAAATAAATAAATAAAAAAAAAAAAACCTCTGTTGTGCACAGGGGGTCCAGTATTGACCGGGTGTACCACTCATCAGCTAGACGGTTTCGGATCTTGTGGCGGTTTTTCCCCGTCCCGTCTCCTTCTGCACCTCAGCCCACAGGATCTTCTACTGCATTTTCCTGCATCTGCACCTTGTACTTGCACCATCTGCACTCCGCCGTTTCCTTGTTCCTCGTTCACTTCAAATACTGTCCCGTGACAGTGGCCCGTTCTGACCTGGTGGAAACATCCCGCCAGCCGCCCGGGGCCGCTCCACTTCTCCGCTCGTACGCTTCCGCATCCTATACTTCTTTCCCCCAACTCTCTCCTGCGTCCAGCTACGTGCTTCGTCCCACGCCGTCCACCTCCCGCAGCGAGCGGCTTTAATTGAGAGGTGGGGGATATTGATCGCCGGCCGTCGGGTAAAGACTGAGTAAGCGCGAGGGTCAGGTCCGGAGGAGACGTGCCACGCACGAGCGTGCGAGCCATAGCCACCCTCCTCCCCTCTTACAAGAGAGGTAGGGATATCAAGTGGTGGCCGTCGGATAAGAGTGGGAGCTTGCGAGCCACAGACAGCCATCACCCTCGCTCCGATGGGTGACTCTTCTTGAGCGGCGGCCTCGGATATGACTGGAGCTTGCGAGGCATGGTTCTACTCTCTCCAGTGAGTTGCTTTACATGAGCGGCAGCCTCGGATATGACTGGGAGTTTGCGAGCCATCGCCGTCCTACCCCATCCGGTGAGTGACTTTACATGAGCGGCGCGAGCGGCACCC
>Ga0307508_10000257_pt1 | contig 64856 bp, 52 predicted proteins | sample 9_EM_MG_FD_203089 | JGI IMG/M metagenome (GOLD analysis project Ga0307508, IMG submission 203089) | Populus trichocarpa ectomycorrhiza microbial communities from riparian zone in the Pacific Northwest, United States - 9_EM | ecosystem: Host-associated > Plants > Roots > Unclassified | place... | reverse complement strand
AGGCACGCGCAATCGCATACTCTCCGTACGCGCCGAAGTTGGTCTCGAAGCCCCAGGCCCGCAAGTCGGTGGTCAGCATGCCGTCGTTCTGGGCGAGCGGATCCTGCTCGTCGATGTAAGGTGCGGCCACCACTACACGGTCGCCGACCTTCCAGTGCCGCACGGCCACACCGACGCGCACCACGACACCGGCGGCGTCCGAGCCGATCACGTGGTAGTCCTGGCCGTGCCGGCCCGCCCACCCTCCCTGCTTGGCGAACTGGTCGAGGAAGCGAAAAGTCGAGAGCGGTCGGAACGTCGCCGACCAGACCGTGTTGTAGTTGACGGCGGCCGCCATGACCGCGACCACGACCTCGTCCGGCGCGAGCTCTGGCATCGGCACCTCACCGACCACGATGCTGCGACGGACGTCGCGGTCCTCCTCCTCGTCGCCGAAGATCTCCTCGTCCTGGCGGCGGATGTAGGCGGCCCGGTAGGTCTCCGGCAAGGGGCATCTGCCAATGGCGGCGGCGCTCCCGCCCGCGTTCAGTGTCTCCATCAGCTCGGTCGACATCGCTGCGCAAACCTCCCGGTGTCGTGGTCAAGCGACTTTCAGAACCGCTCCGGGTCCATTGCGGACCGCATCTGCCCGATCGTGGCGCGCGACTGGGCCGCGGCGATCAGCGCCGGCATCACGTTGCGGTGGGCTCGGGCGTCGTCACGCAGCCGGGCGAGTTCGGCGGTGCCGCCAACCGGCCGTTCCTCCCCGACCGGGGCCGCCTCGTACGGTGGGTGGCGTTCCGCGGCGAGCAGGCTTTCCTCGGACTCCGACCGCAGCGGGTCGTGCACCCCGACGTGCGAGCCCCGGTCGTCGTAGGCGAGCGCCTCGATCTCGCCGATCAGCCAACCGGAGCGGATGCACTCCAGCATGCCGCCGCGCTCCTCGATCCGGGCGAGCCAGGACTCGACCTCGGTGATCAGGTCCCGCTCGATCGACTCGACCACCGCAGAGCCACCCAGGGGGTCGGCGTAGTGGGCCAGGTCGGTCTCCTCCGCGAGGATCTGCTGGGTACGCAGCGCGATCCGCGCGCCCAGCTCGCCCGGAGTCTGGTGTGCCTCGTCGAAGCTGCACACGTGTAGGGACTGCACCCCGCCGAGCACCGCGGCGACGGCCTGCAGCGTGGCCCGGATGATGTTGTTCAGCGGCTCCTGGTGGGTGAGCGCCGATCCGAACGTGTTGTTCTGGATCCGCATCTTCATCGCCTTGGGAGCGGTCGCACCCCAGCGGTCCCGCATCCGCTCGGCGTAGAGCCGGCGGGCCACCCGGAACTTGACCGCCTCGCCGATTATCTGGACGTGGGTGCCGAAGATGAAACTGAACCTGGTCGCCACCTCGTCGACGTCGAGGCCCCGGCCGACCAGTCCGGACAGGTACTCGTCGGTGTTGGCGAGCGCGCAGGCCACCTCGAGGCTCCGGCTGGCGCCCGCCTCCCGGACGTGTCCCCCGGAGATCGAGATGGGATTCACCCCGGGCAATTCGTGGCTGCAGTATTCGATGACATCAAGGGTGTAACGGAGACTATTGTCAATATCATAGATATAGGCCTTGCGCGCGAGGAATTCTTTCAATATCTCATTCTGTAGCGTGCCCCGCAGGATCGCGGGATCAACGCCCGATTCTTCGGCCACGACTATCCACATGGCCAGCACCATTGGCGCTGTCGCGTTGATCGTGAATGAGACCGTAACCTTGTCCAAGGGGATTCCCTCGAAGACTGCCGCCAGGTCGTCGACGGTGCTGATCGAGACACCGGTGCGGCCGACCTCGCCCAGGGCCGCGGGATCCCCCGGGTCGAGCCCATGCTGCGTGGGCAGGTCAAATGCAAGCGAGAGGCCCGTCTCGCCGAGGCCGAGCAGATACTTGAAGCGCTCGTTGGTCGCCGCGGCACTGCGCAGCCCGGCCAGCTGTCGCATCGTCCACAATCGCGTACGGTAACCATGCTCATGGAGACCGGCATCGTACGGAAAGACGCCAGGTTTCGACACAAACACCCCCGCAATGCTTCGTTCATGATCGGCGAAAGTTAACCACAGCAATCGATCACTGTAAACCCCTTAGCCCGATATCAGACACTTCACCGACGAGAGCTGAGGCGGCCGTGTACTCCCACCAGGGGTATTCCAAGATCCAGAGGTGAATCGTGCACAGAAGGCCCTAGGATACGGAAATGCCGAAGACCCGGGGCGAAGCCCGACCAATCACCTACTACGGCAACCCGGTGTTGCACCGCCGCTGCGCCGACGTGACCACCTTCGACAACTCGCTCGCCGGGCTGATCGACGACATGTTCGCCTCCATGTACTCGGCGCAGGGCGTCGGCCTGGCGGCCAACCAGATCGGCGTGAACCTCCGGCTGTTCGTCTACGACTGCCCCGACGACAGCGGCGTTCAGCATCGTGGTCACGTCGTCAACCCGAACCTCCAGACCGCCTCGGCCCTGGCCGGCGACGTCACCGCGAGCGAAGGTTGCCTGTCGGTGCCGGGACCACGCGCCGACCTGCCCCGGGCCGCACTCGCCTCGGTAACCGGCCAGGACCAGCACGGTCACCCTATCGCCGTCTCCGGCACCGGCTACTTCGCCCGATGCCTGCAACACGAGACCGACCACCTCGACGGATTGCTCTACGTGGACCACTTGCCCACCCCCGACCGCGACCGGCTGCTCCGGGAGGCCGGGCTGCGCTGACGGTGCCGGGGTGATGGCGTTGCAGCACACCCGACGGCCTCCGGCCGCCCGCCGTGCCCGGCCGTTCAGCCGAGCGATGCGCTCGCCGCCGGCAGCTCGTCCAGGGCTGCCAAGCAGTTGGCCGACGTCCTCCACGGGGCGGACTATTCGTCGGCGATGACGGTCCGCTCGCCGAGCCAGCGCATCGCTTCCGCCAGCCGTGACTCCGACGCCGCCCGGTCTTCTCCGACGGTGATGACCGAGCTGACGGCCGACACCACGTTGGTCGGACCGGTCAGCCGGCTTCCCCGCGTGGCGAGTGCCTCGTACCGGACCACACCGGGCAGCGGGCAACGCTGTGGCAGCGCCTGAAGCACGCCGGGGCGGGGTCGCGCCATGGCGAAGCTTGCCATCTGCCGCGGTTCGGCGGGCGGAAGCGCACGGCCCGCGGACCGGGTCACCTCACGCAGGTGCGCCTCGACCGCGCCGGTCCCGAAGGCGGCCGCGAGCATGGCATCGATGCGCGCGCCACCCACCCGGCTGGCGACCTCGTTGACGACGAGACCTCGCCTCCGGGTATCGAATATCTCCATGTGGAAGATGGTGTGGTCAGGCAGAGGCAGGGCGTCGAGGGCTGCGATGCCAAGCTCGTGGACGCGCCGCCGGAGTGGGTCGTCGATGTCCATCGTGCTGCACATCAGCGGTTCGCCCTTGAGGTGACCCAGATTCGAGCTCATCCACGAACACCACGACCACGCCGGGCGCCCGTCGACCGGCGGCGTGCTCCACCAACGGGTTGCCGATGTAGTCGTCGAACTCCACGACCTCGCGATAGCCGGTGGTCAGGGCCGGGTCGTCGGTGGAGCCACGTTCGCAGAGCAGGACGACATCCGTTGCCTCGGCAACGAGCAACTCGAAGGGGTAGAGGGTCAGCGGATGCCGGTTCAGGACGAGGATTCTCATCGCGGCCAGTGGCCTTCGCAGAGGAGGTCCAGCAGTTCGAAGTGCACCACCCGGCCCTGTTCGGCCACGCGTTCGCCTTCCGCCACGGTGAACTGGTAACCGTGGTCGCCCGCGACCTGGGCCAGGCGCCGCCGGTTACCGAGGTCCGCGAAGCCGAGCATCAGGCGACCGCCGGGCCGCAGATGTCTGCCGGCGGCGCCGAGGAAACGGTCGTGGCTCTTGTATCCCGGATCGAAGAAGGCGCAATCCAGGTCTGACGTGTAGGTAATCTGCGCCGGGACCTCGACGAAGTTGGGGTTCCAGAAGATGAGGTCGAATTTTGCTCCCACCGCCGCGATCGCGACACGTGGCATGGCCGCCACCGCGACCTCGCCGCGCCGTTCGACCCGCACCTGAGTCACCGGCGCGACGGAACCGGGCTCCGGGTAGGAGAAGTACTCCCGCATGAGATCGCAGGTACGCGCCCGCCAGTCGTCGTGCCGGGTCAGCCCGACCAAGCCGTACATGTCGCAGACATATTCGGCGAGGGCGGCGGCGGCCTCCTCGGTCGGCGCGGCGACCTCGAAGGGGTCGTACATGGGTGCCACCCCGCACATCGACGAAACCCACGGCACCAAGTCCACAACGCAGTTCATCCGCAGTGAAATGCTGGTAGCGGTGCCGACTGACGGTGTGCTTGTCGACGACCTCGGCGAACCATCGCGCCACGGGTCCACCCTCGGGGAAGTCGTGCACCACCAGCCGTCCACCGGGTTTGAGGACCCGCCACGCCTCGGCGTAGGCCAACTTCCGCTCATCGGGTGGTATGTGGTGGGTGCCGAACGCGAGCAGGACCGCGTCGAACGACCCCTCCCGTAGCTTGAGGCGCTGGGCCGGCTGGCAAACGGCAGGCAGGCCGTACCTCAGGGCCGCCGCGGTCATGGCCGAGGACAGATCGCCGGTCAGGACCCAGTGGTTGCGGTGCCGATGGCCGAACCGGGATGCCAGGGCCCGGGCGAGAGTGCCATCCCCGCCCAACACGTCGAGGACCCGGAGATCGAGGTCATCCGCGCAGACATCTCGTCCAGCGACGGCAGTCGATCAGAATCCGTTGCGAATGGGCAACCGTGTAGCTCAGAGCACGGAAGTGCCAGCCACCGAGTCCGTCCGAGCGGGAAGGTCACATCGTCCGCGCACCGGCACCTTGAACCGGCTGGAGCGGTCCTGGCGGCTACCCGCCGACCAGGGATGCGGGACACCAAGAAATCGCCTGGTCGGCCCCCGAGCGGACGTCGAAGCCGCGGCCGGCGATCAGCGGGAGTCGGCCACCAACGGCGTCCCGGCCGTGGAACCCAGGAAACCGAGGACGGACGAGAAGATCCCGAGCCCGTCGGTGCCCGTACCGACAAGATTTTCAACCGCGTGCTCGGGGTGCGGCATGAGACCCACGACGTTGCCGTGCTCGTTCGTGATCCCGGCGATGTCGCGCCGGCTGCCGTTCGGATTGTCGTCGATGTAGCGCAGGACCACCCGGCCCTCGCCCTCCAGGACGTCGAGGGTGTGCTCATCGGCGACGAAGCGCCCGTCAATGTTCTTGATCGGGATGGTGATGACCTGGCCCTCGGAGAAGTCGCTCGTCCAGGCCGTCCCGGCATTTGCCACCCGCAGCGCCTGGGGCCGGCAGATGAACCGGAGGCCCTCGTTGCGGATCAGCGCGCCCGGAAGCAGGTGCGACTCGCAGAGAATCTGAAACCCGTTGCAGATACCGAGCACCGGCAGGCCCGCACCGGCCGCCTGCACGATCTCCGTCATGACCGGAGAGAACCGAGCGATGGCGCCGGCGCGGAGATAGTCTCCGAATGAGAAGCCGCCGGGCAGGATCACCGCATCGACGCCGCGGAGGTCCGAGTGCGCGTGCCAGAGAGGCACGGGCTCCGCGCCAGCTAGGCGGACCGCACGCGCGGCGTCGCGGTCGTCGAGAGTGCCTGGGAAGGTGACGACACCGATGCGAAGGCTCATCGGGCCCACCTCCTGCCTTTTCGGATCCAATAGGTGGCCACGTCCGGTCTCCACCGCAGGTGCAACGGATCATGGACGAGGCGCAGCGCGAGTGCAGCTGGCGTCAGCACACAGAAGTAGAGTATCGCGAGCTCAATTCTTCGCATCATCACCCTCCGGCAAGGTCGGTTTCAGTCCAACGGGATATCTGAACGCCAGTCCACGGTCTCCAGCCACTCCGGCTGCACGCCCTTCAACAGGACGAACGACCCGAGGACCAGCACGTCGATATTCGTGCGCATGAAGCATCCGTACGCCTCCTGCGGTGACCTCACGATCGGCTCGCCCCGGACATTGAAGGACGTATTGATCAGGACCGCACAACCGGTCAGGTCGTGGAACGCCGCGAGTAGGCGACGGTATGCGGGCTCCGCCTCCGGTCCGACCGTCTGCACCCGAGCCGAGTAGTCGACGTGGGTCACGGCGGGGATGGTCGACCGGGGCATTTTCAGCAGGTCGAGCCCGGTCTTGCCGGTCGGGTCCCCCGCGTCGACTCGCATGTCGTCCGCCACCTCAGCGACCAGCAGCATGTAGGGGCTGTCCTGCTTGAGCTGGAAATAGTGCTCGGCCGACTCGGCCAGCACTGCGGGAGCGAACGGCCGGAAGGACTCCCTGAACTTGATCTTCAGGTTCATCACGGCCTGCATGTCGGGGTTGCGAGCGTCGGCGAGGATCGACCTCGCCCCCAGAGCACGCGGCCCGAACTCCATCCGCCCCTGGAACCAACCCACGACCTTGGCCTCAGCGAGGTGGCCCGCGACGGCAGGAGCCAACTCGTGCTCGCCGAAGCGCTCGTAGGGAAACCCGTTCTCGTCCAAGTAGGCCTGAATCTCGCCGTCGGTGAAGGCGGGCCCGAGTCTCGCTCCCCGCATGGCGTCGCGACCACTGCTCACATGCTGGCGGGTGCCGGTCCGGCGCGCCGCGACCGCGAGCGCGGCGCCCAACGCACCTCCGGCGTCACCGGCAGCGGGCTGGACCCACACCTCGTCGTAGAGGCGTTCACGGACCACCGCGCCGTTCGCCACACAGTTGAGCGCCACCCCACCCGCCAGACACAGCTTCGTTTCGCCGGTGGTCTCCTGTGCCGTGCGCGCCAGCCGCACAACAATCTCCTCCGTCACCTGCTGGACGGAGGCGGCGAGGTCGAACTCCCGCTCGGTCAACGGCCCTTCGGCGACACGCCGGGGACCGCCGAACAGCTCTTCGAAACGTCGTTGAAGTAGATGACACCGTCGACCTGGTGGCTCTGCGAGCACGACGCCGATCGCGTCGCTGTGTGAGGTCCGAAGGGACGCGGCGGCCAGATCGGCGACGCCCAGCGCGACGCCGACGAGACCGGCCACGCGGTCGGCCTTGCCCGCGCGGCGCCGGGTGGCCGCCGTCGCGTCGAGCCCGATCGCGAGCGGCGCGAACGCGATGTCGAGCTGATCAGGCGGCACAGCGCCTGAGCGCTCCGGCCCCGCCGAGTTTTGTGATGTTGGCCTCTCTACCCGCTTGTGGACCCACATGTCGCTGCCGTAACGTCCCGGTCACCGACACGTGTCACTGACACGAATCACTCATACGTATCTCCCATGCCGCCAACTTCGTCTCCCTCTTCGGCGCCGCCGCCATCTTCGCCGGACTCGGCGCACTGGCCATCATCCCCATCCGCAAGGTCCGATAACCGTCCACGCCCCGGACCGGTAGTTCGTCAGTGGCTGGACCCTCCGTCCGGTCGACGCCTGCGCACCCTCAACCCCTCGACTCGTTACGGAGCGCACCAACAAAGGACCCAACATGGACGCGACATCTCCCAGCTTCCGGATCATCGGCCGCGGGCTCCTCGGCGGCGCGATCGTCCTGGCCGCCATGACCCTGACGCCCGCCCCAGCCAACGCCACCCGCTCACCACAGTGCACTTTGGACACCGGCCGTACCGCCCTGACCGTCAAATCGGACGGCCTCGACCGCACCGTGCTGGTCTACCGTCCCGCCCGCTCCCATGGACGCGCGAACCTGCCGATGGTGCTGGACCTGCACGGCAGCCAGAGCACCGCGGCCGAACAACTGACCAGAAGCGGGCTCGAGACGACCGCCGACACCGCCGGCTTCCTCGTGGTGGCCCCTCAAGGGATCATCGACGCCTCCCCCGGATATCGCTGGAACGTTCCCTACGTCACCGGCCCTGGCGGCCCCGACGACGAGCAATTCCTGACCGACACCATCACTACACTGGCGCGGATGGGCTGCGGCGACCGCGGCCGTGTCCTGGCCGCCGGCTACTCAGGCGGAGCACGGATGGTCTCCCAGTACGCATGCGACCATCCCGACCGGGTGGCCGTCCTGGCAGCGGTCGCGGGTCTGCGCGCCGGGGCGCCGCGCCAGGAAGCGGACGGCGCCTTCGTCCCGGACACCACGACCTGCCAGCCGGGCCGCCCCGTACCGGTACTCGCGTTCTCCGGGCTCGCCGACCCGGTCAACCCCTACGCCGGAGGCGGCGCCCCGTACTGGGGCTACGGCGCCGAGGCCGCCGCGAAGCAGTGGGCCGCGCTGAACGGCTGCCGCCGCGGCCCGCACACCAGCGCAGTCTCCGAACACGTCAATCGAGTGCGATACAGCTCATGCCGGAACGGCGCGGACGTCGTGTCCTACGTCATCCAGGACGGCGGCCACACCTGGCCGGGCAGTACCGCGATCTGGCCGCCGGCCCTCGGACCGGTGAACCAGGAGATCGACGCTAACGAGATCATGTGGCGCTTCCTACAAGCCAACACCGACTGCCCGGCTTGAACGAAACCACACAGCAGGCGGCCCTTGCGGCAATGCACCGATCTTGCCGCTCCACCGCAAGGGCCGCACTCCATTGACCGCTCCCTTCCTCTCGCAACAGAGTCAGGTACATCGATCCCAGGCGGCAGTGCGGCAGGACCGGGAAGACGAGACGAAGGTCCCGCCGCGCCGTCGCGATGCTGCGGGCACAGGAGCGAGGCCACCCGGGATGATCGGCGAGCCTTCGTTACCGACCGCGCCGCGCGGCTGCGCGGCCCCGATGCGGTGGCCGGCACGTGCTGTGCGAGGTGCCGGACCGGCTGGGCCCGCTGTCGCGGTGGGCCCGATCGTTGTTACGGACCGTTGAACGACCGGTAACGGGACGCGGTCCAGCGGTCGGCCCGGCGTTAGCCTCGGCTGGTGATCGGCTCCAGCGGGGAAGGCGCCCGGCCGGCGACCCGCCGCGACGACCTGCCGCCGCCCGCGCCGCGCCGGTCGGAGGACTCGGCCGCCGCGGTGCTGCGCGCCGTGCTCGACCACGGCCCGGTCGCGCGCAGCTCGGTCGCCCGGGCTACCCGGCTGTCTGCCGCCTCGGTAAGCGGGATCGTATCGTCGCTTGTGGACCGGCGTCTGGTCCGCGAGGTCCCGGAGGCGGCCGGGCCGCCCGGCCAGGGCCGACCGCACGTGCCGCTGGACATCGAGACCGACGACGTCGCGGTGATCGGCGCGCACATCGCGGTGCCCCGCCTGACCGTGGCCCTGCTCGACCTGCGCGGCCGCGTCCTCGCCCACCACCGGGAGCGGCATGGCGCCCGCGATCCGGCGAGCGTCCTCGCGGCCCTCGCCGCGCGGATCGACGACCTGCGGCGCCGGTCCGGCGCCGAGCGCCGCATCCTCGGCCTCGGGCTCGCTACCGGCGGGTGGGTCGATCCCTGCACCGGTACGGTGGTGGAACACCCGTTCCTGGGTTGGCGTGAGGTGCCCGCCGGCGCCGTGCTGGCCGAGGCCACCGGGCTGGACGTCCGGGTCGACCAGAACTCGCGCGCTGGTCCTCGGCCGACGCGGCACGGACTATCCGCCCGACCAGCTTTCCGGACACCGCGCTGGCCGTGGCCGGCGGCGCGGTCGCGCTCGACCGGGTGTACGCCGCGCCGCTGGCCCAACCGGCCCGGCTGCGAGCCCGCTGACCAGCGAGTGACCCAGGACACATCGGAAGTGACTTATTTCAGCCTCGCGCTTAGTTGCCTATAAATCCTATAGTCATACTATGAATTCATGCCGGTGAACGCGCCCCAGAGCCCGCTTCCGGGCCACACGTGTCCCGTCGAGTCCTGTCGCCGCTGACAGCTCCCCACCCGGCCGCTCACGCACCGCCGCCGGCTCGGCCCTACCCAGATCCGCCCCAAAGCAGATCCGAACGGAAGCCCATCCAATCCGAACGGAGCCCATGCCATGACTGTCACCGCCTCCCCGTCGACGCCGGTAGAAGCCGCGCTGTTCCGGCAGGTGTTCCGGCGCCACGCGGCCGGCGTCGCCGTCGTGACCACCGACGCCGGCCGCGGCCCGGCCGGAGTCACCGTGACCTCGCTCGCCTCGCTGTCGGCCGACCCGCCGCTGCTTTCCTTCAACATCGCGGCGACCGCATCGACGTGGCCGCACCTGCGGGACGCCGGATCGGCCGTCGTACACCTGCTGGGCGCCGGCCACGCCGAGCTGGCCCGGACCTTCGCCACCAGAGGTGTCGACCGGTTCGCCGCGCCGACCCGCTGGCACCGGCTGCCGACCGGCGAGCCGGTGCTGGACGAGGCCGCCGCGTGGCTGCGGATCGCGATCGAGCACCGCCACCCGGCCGGCGGCGCGCATCTGGTCATCGGCCGGATCGAGGAGGCCGGGCTGTCCGAGGCCGGCGGCCCGCTGCTTTACCACGACGGCACCTACCACGAGTTGTGACCGCGCCACCCGATAGATCCGAACCCCCAGAGATAAGGAAGGCCATGACCGCACCGACCCGCAAGGCCAGACGCGCCACCCACGCCCTGGCGGCCGTCGCGCTGACCGCCCTGTCCCTGACCGCCTGCGGGAGCGGAGGCTCCGGCGTGACCCTGGACCTGACCGCCGCGCTGCCGGAGAAGGTCCCGAGCGGGACCGTGCTGCGGATCGGCGACCCTGCGGTGCAGGCGGACATCCAGGCCGCCGGGCTCGACCAGCAGCTGTCCGCCGCCGGGGTGAAGATCGAGTGGGCCAACCTCAGCGGCGGGCCGCAGACCATCCAGGCGTTCCGCGGCAACAAGCTCGACTGCGGCGCGGTGGCCGACATCCCGTCGCTCTTCGCCGCCTGGACGGGTACTTCCACCAAGATCGTGTTCCAGTCGGTCACCGTCGATCCGCTCGACCACCCGACCTACCAGCTGGGCGTGGCGCCGGGCGTCGCGGTCACCTCGCTAGCCGACCTGCGCGGCAAGAAGATCGCCTACAGCGCCGGCCAGGCGCAGGGCGCGCTCGTCCTGCGAGTGCTGCAGAAGGCGGGACTGACTCAGAAGGACGTGAACCTGGTCGACATGGCGAGCGTCACCGTAGACACGTACATGACCGCGCTGGGTAGCAAGGTGATCGACGTTGCCCCGCTCGCTCTGCAGACCGTCGGCGCCTACCAGGCCAAATATCCGGCCGCCACGGCGATCCCGACCGGCATCCGTGACGACGCGTCGACCCTCTACTGCCTGACCAAGTCGGTGCAGGACGCGGGCATGGCGGCCGCCCTCAAGGCCTACGTCGGGGTGCGGGCGAAAGCGCTGCTGTGGGAGAACACGCATCCGGACGACTACGCCAAGGACTACCTGCAGGCCGTGCAGGGCCTCAGCGCTGACAAGGCGGCGGCGTACATGAAGCTACGCGGAAAGAACGGCATCCCGACCACCTGGGACGACGCCCTGTCCCGGCTGCAGGCGACCGCCGACCTGCTGGCCACCGAGCAAGGCCACCCGAAGCTTGACGCGAGCACCCTCGTCGACCGCCGCTTCGAGAGCGTCGAAGCCGCCGCGGCCGGCTCGGACGTGGTAACCGGTGACGCCTCATGACCGCGGTGGTCCATGCCGGACCCGAGACCGACCTCGCGTCGGATGCCGATGTCCGGGTAGTGCGCCGCAGGCTCGGCCCCGGCCGCCGGCTCCGCTTCACCTTCTGGGTCGGCCCGGCCCTGCTGCTCGCCATCTGGTCCCTCGGCTCGGCGACCGGAGTCATCAGCCCGGCCGTGCTGACCGCGCCGTGGGACGTGGTGAAGGCGCTCCAGGATCAGTGGGTCAACCACGACCTGCTGGGCAACATCCTCTCCTCGCTGACCCGGGCCGCGATCGGGCTGGGCTTCGGCGTGGTCGCGGGCACCGTGCTGGCCGTCGTATCCGGACTCTCCCGGGTCGGCGAGGCTCTGATCGACGGACCTATCCAGATCAAGCGGTCACTGCCCACGCTCGCGCTGATCCCGCTCTTCATCGCCTGGTTCGGGATCGGCGAGGAAATGAAGATCACCACGATCGCGCTGATCAGCATGCTCCCGATCTACATCAACACGCACAACGGCCTGCGCAGCATCGACGGCCGGTACGCGGAGCTGGCCGAGACCCTCGAGCTGGGGCGCGGCGAGTTCCTCCGGCAGGTGGTCCTGCCCGGCGCGCTGCCAGGTTTCCTGCTCGGGCTGCGGTTCGCGGTGACCTGGTCGCTACTCGGCCTGGTCGTGGTCGAGCAGTACAACGCGACCAGCGGCATCGGCCACATGATGACGCTCGCCGGCGAGTACGGCGAGACCGACGTCCTCGTCGTCGGCCTTGTCCTCTACGGACTCTTCGGGTTCCTCGCGGACTCCGCCGTACGTCTCACCGAGAGGAAGGTCCTGGGATGGCGCCGCACCTTGGAGAACTGACCGCCACGCCGCCCGCGGTCCGGGTCCGCAACCTGCACCGCAGCTTCAGCAAGAACGGCGGCGTGCTCAACGGCCTCGACCTGGACATCGCGCCCGGCGAGTTCGTGGCGCTGATCGGGCGCTCCGGCACCGGCAAGAGCACCCTGCTGCGTGCGCTCGCCGGGCTGGACCGGGAGGTGACCGGCTACGGCCAGATCACCGTGCCCGACGCCGTCTCGGTGGTGTTCCAGGACTCCCGGCTGTTGCCTTGGAAGCGGGTGCTGGACAACATCATCCTCGGGCTGCCGGGCCGGGACGCCACCCGGCGCGGCACGCAGGCGCTGGCCGAGGTCGGCCTGGCCGGCCGCGAGCGGGCCTGGCCCTACCAGCTCTCCGGCGGCGAGCAGCAGCGCGCGTCGCTGGCCCGGTCGCTGGTCCGCGAGCCGCAGCTGTTGCTGGCCGACGAGCCGTTCGGCGCGCTGGACGCGCTGACCCGGATCCGGATGCACGCCCTGCTGCGCAAGCTGTGCGAGGCGCACAAGCCGGCGGTGCTGCTGGTCACCCACGACGTCGACGAGGCCGTGACGCTCGCCGACCGGGTGATCCTGCTGGACGACGGCGTGGTGCGGGCCGACGTACGCGTCGACCTCACCCAGCGCTCGCCGGCCGAGCTGCGCGCCTTCCTGCTGGACCAGCTCGGTGTCGAGACGGCGGTGCACCCATGAGCCGGCTGCGCCTCAACGCCTTCCCCGCGCGACCACTACAACCTGCCCCGACCCGCCAACCGTCTGGAGGCGAACCCAGGATGACTCGGCAACTTCACTTCAACCTGTTCCTGCACGACACGGGGCACCACGAGGCGTCCTGGCGGCTTGCCGAGTCAGACCCGTACGCGAATGTCTCGCTCGCCGCCCACCAGCAGCTGACCCGGATCGCCGAGGACGCGAAGTTCGACTCGGTCTTTCTCGCCGACAGCCCGGTGCTGTGGGGCGACCCCGGGCGGCGGCCCTCCGGCAAACTGGAGCCGACCCTGCTGCTGGCCTCGCTCGCGGTCAGCACCAACCGGATCGGGCTGATCGCGACCGCGTCCACCTCGTACAACGAGCCCTACAACCTGGCCCGCCGGTTCGCCTCGCTCGACCACCTGTCGGGCGGCCGGGCCGGATGGAACATCGTCACCACGGCCGGCGCCGACGCCGCGCGCAACTTCGGCCTGGACGACCAGCCGCTGCACAAGACCCGGTACGAGCGGGCCGACGAGTTCCTCGAGGTCTCCACCAAGCTGTGGGACAGCTGGGCCGACGACGCGGTCATCGCCGACAAGACGGCCGGCGTGCACGCCCGGGCCGACCGGGTCCGGCCGATCCGGCACCAGGGCACCTACTTCCGGGTGGAGGGGCCGCTCAACCTGCCGCGCTCGCCGCAGGGCCACCCGCTGCTCGTGCAGGCCGGCTCCTCGGAGGACGGCAAGGAGTTCGCCGCCAAATGGGCCGAGGCGATCTTCACCGCCCAGCCGACGCTGGCCGAGAGCCAGGCGTTCTACGCCGACCTCAAGCGCCGCGCGGCGGCCGCCGGGCGCGCCCCCGACCACCTGGTCATTCTGCCCGGCATCGTGCCGGTGATCGGCGCGACCGAGGCCGAGGCGCGCGAGCTCGACGCCGAGCTGGACCGCCTGATCGGCCCGCAGTACGCCCTTCAGACGATCGCGCAGACCCTGCGGGTCGACGCCGACCTGCTGCACCTGGACCAGCCGCTGCCGGCCGACCTGCCGACCGAGGACGAGATCGAGGGCGCCAAGAGCCGCCGCACGCTGATCGTGGACTGGGCCCGCCGGGAGAACCTGACGGTGCGCCAGCTGATCGGAAAGCTCGGCGGCGGCCGAGGCCACCGCACCTTCGCCGGCACGCCGCTCCAGGTCGCCGACACCATCCAGCACTACTTCGAGAACGGCGCGGCGGACGGGTTCAACATCATGCCGGCCGTGCTGCCCTCCGGGATCGAGCTGTTCGCGACCGAGGTCGTGCCGATCCTGCAGGAGCGCGGTCTGTTCCGCACCGAATACGAGGGCACCACGCTGCGCGAGCACTACGGGCTGCCCCGGCCGGCCGACAGGCTGACCCCCGCCCTGGCCGGCGGTGACCGCTGAGATGGGCCTGACATTTCTGTGGTACATCCCGAACACCGTCGAGCCCGGCCACCGCGGCGACGACGCGGTGGCCGGCTACGGCACCCTCGACCACTCGGTCGAGCTGGCCCGGATCGCCGAGGACCACGGCTGGCAGGGCGCGCTGATCGGCACCGGGTGGGGCCGACCGGACACGTTCACGCTCGCCACCGCGCTCGCCGTCCGAACCACGACCTTCACGCCGTTGGTCGCGATCCGGCCCGGCTACTGGCAGCCGGCGCACTTCGCCAGCTCGGCCGCGACGCTGTCGCAGCTGACCGGCGGGCGGCTCTTCATCAACATCGTCAGCGGCCAGGACAACCTCGCCGCGTACGGCGACGCGGAGGGCGACCAGGCCCAGCGGTACGCCCGGACCAAGGAGTTCATGCGGATCGCCCGCCGGCTCTGGGCCGAGGAGCACGTCACCTTCGCGGGCGAGCACTTCCGCGTCACCGACTCCACCGTGGTGCCGCGGCCGCCGGTCGCGCCGCGACTCTACTTCGGCGGGGCTTCGGCCGCCGCCGAGCGGGTCGCGGCCACCGAGGCCGATGTGCAACTGTTCTGGGGCGAGCCGCTGGACGGCGTCGCCGAGCGCATCGACCGCCTTCGCCGGCTCACCACCGACCTCGACCGCGACCTACCCGAGCTGGAGTTCGGCCTGCGGATCACCACCCTGGTTCGGGACACCACCGAACAGGCCTGGCGCGACGCCGAGGCGAAGGTCGCCGCGATGGCCACCCAGGACGGCCGGCAGGGCCGCTTCCGCGGCCCCGCGGTCGGCCAACGGCGCCTACTGGACCTGGCCGCCCGCGGCGACATCCTGGACACCTGCCTCTACACCGCGCCAAGCCGCGCCGGCGGCGGCGGCGCCGGCACGACCTGGCTGGTCGGCTCGGCCGAGGACGTCGCCACGGCCCTCCAGCGGTACGCCGACCTCGGCATCCGCCACTTCATCCTCTCCGACACCCCGTACAAGCAGGAGACCGCCCGGGTGGGCGACGCCCTGATCGGCCGCCTCCGCCATCTCGTCAACGCCTGAGTGACTTCGGCGGGCTGGCCGCGTACTCCCGGAAGCGGTCGACGGCACGGCCGGAGACCGCTTGCTCGAAGGTGTAAAAGTGAGGCGGGAGTAGCGCTCCCAGGACGGGCGTTTCGCGGCCCCGTGCCCGCTTCTAGGCAGGAGGCCTGACTAGAATTTGGTTGTGGACGATCAGCCGAAGCCCGTTCAGGACCTGGCGCGTGCGCTCACCGACGAGCGTGTGCTGCGCACCCTGATGCGGCAGCGGCGGCTGACGCGCGCCGAGTTGGCCGCCCTGATCGGGATCTCGAAGCCGACCGCGGGCGAGAGCGTGCGGCGGCTGACCGAGTTGGGTCTCGTAGCCGACACCGGTGAACGCACCCCGGGCGGCCGCGGGCGGGGCAGAGTCGGCTCGTACTACGCCCTGAGCGCGGATGTCGGTTTCGCCCTCGCGGTGAGCATCGCGCCCGAGGGCATCCGCGCCGAACGCCTGGACGTCTACGGCGACGTCGTGGGCAGCGCCGAGCGGAGGATCGGCAGGCCTGCGCGGCCCGCGCAGGTCGCCGGCGCGCTGCTCAGCGCGGTCGGGGAAATCCTCGAGCCAGCTGGGCCTGCGCTCCGGCTGGCTGTCGTCAGCGCCGCCGATCCCGTCGACCGGGTCACCGGCCGCCTGGTCCAGTTGCCCGACGCGCCCTTCCTGATCGGCGACCTCGACCCCGTCGACCTGTTGGCGGCCCACCTCGACGGACCGGTGACCGTCGACAACGACGTCAACTGGGCCTGCCGGGCCGAACGCGACCACGCCGGCACGCGGCTTGACGACTTCGCCTACCTGTACCTCGGCGAGGGACTCGGCTGCGCCCTCGTCAGCGACGGCGAAGTCCGCCGCGGCGGCGCCGGTCTTGCCGGCGAGGTCGCCCACCTCGTCGTGGCCGGACCGGACCGGCGGGCGATCCCGTTCATCGACGTGTTCGACGCTCTCGGCCTGCGTCGACCCGGCTCCACCGCCATCGACGTCGACCGGCTCCTGGGCGCCGCGACGGGATCCACCCCGCAGGCGGCGGCCTCCCGCGGCGTCCTCGGCGACGCCATCAGCAGCGTCCTGGCGGCCATCGTCGCCCTCACCGACCCCACGACCATCGTCGTCGGCGGCAGGTGGGGCATCCACCCCGTCATCCTCGACACCATCCGTGCGGCCTTCGCCGACCGCCCCCGCCACGTCCCCGTACGGGCCGCCACGGTGACCGCCGAGCCCTCTCTGGCCGGCGCGCGTGCCGACGCGCTCGACCGGCTCCGCTCGGCCGTCGTGGACGGCGCGGCGACGACTCCCGGCCAGCCGACTCTAGGCAGGGGCCTTGCCTAGAAAAGCTCGACACGCTAGCGTGCGATTCAAATAAGGGTGCCTTCCTAGAAGGTTGTGCCAGGCGGCGGGCCAGGCGCGGCCTACGCATCGCCACACACGTTCTGGAGCGGAGCGCATCGATGAAAACGCTACGGTGGGGTCTGGTCGGCGCCAGTGACATCGCGGCGACGCGGGTCGTCCCGGCGATGCGACGTCTCGGGCACCAGGTGGTGGCCGTGTCGAGCGCCGACGCCGAGCACGCCGCCGCGTACGCCCGGCAGCAGCAGATCCCGTTCTCCACCTCCGAGGTCGGCGCGTTGGTGTCGCGCGACGATGTCGACGCCGTGTACGTGAGCACGTTCAACCGGCTCCACCACGCGTACACGCTCAGCGCTGCCGCCGCGGGCAAGCACGTGCTGTGCGAGAAGCCCGTGGCGTTGAATCTGGTGGACGCGTGGTCGATGGTTCGCGCGTGCGAGATGGCCGGGGTGGTCTTCGGCGTGAATCATCATCTGCCGTGTGCCGCCACGCACCGGGAGATCGGCCGGTTGGTGTCGGCCGGGGCGGTGGGACGACCGTTGGGGGTCCGTGTCTTTCATGCGGTGCAGCTTCCCGACCGCCTCGCGACGTGGCGGTTGACGGATCCGGGCGCCGGAGCCGGCGTGCCGTTGGATATCACCGTGCACGACGCGGCGGTGGTCAACCGCCTGCTCGGGCGCCCGGTGGACGCCGTGGCCATCGGGGTCAGGCAGGGACCCTGGAAGGCGTCCGCCGACGACGCGATCATGAGCGTTCTCCGGTACGACGACGACGTCGTGGTGCAGACACACGATGCCTTCACCGTCGGGTACGCGGGGACGGGTCTGGAGGTGCACGGTTCCGAGGGCTCGATCATCGCCAGGGACGTCATGACGCAGGAACCGACCGGCAGCGTCCTGCTGCGCGATGCCACCGGGGAACGGGAGCTGGAAATTCCCGGTCGCCGCGACCTGTACGAGGTGTCGTTGGAGGCGTTCTCCCGGGCCGTACACGAGAAGGTCGCGCCCGCCGTCACCGGTGTCGACGGGGTTCGAGCGTTGGCCGTTGCCTTGGCGGTGCAGGAGGCGGCCGGCTCGGGTCACCGCGTGCCGATCGTCACCGAACCGGTCGCCGGCCGCTGACATGACCAGTGTCTTCGGTGCGGGATCGGAACCGGTCGTCGGAGCCGTCGACGGCGAGTCCCTCGAGTGCGACATCGCGATCATCGGTTCCGGAATGGGCGGGGCGACCCTCGCCCACGCGATCCGGGGCAGCGGCGCACGGGTGTTGGTCGTCGAGCGGGGCGACTTCCTCCCCCGCGAGGAGGCCAACTCCTCGCCGGTCGAGGTCTTCCAGCGACGTCGCTACAAGAATGCCGAACAGTGGTACGACGGATCGACCGGCCGGGCGTTCGGTCCCGGGGTGCACTACTACGTCGGAGGCAACACCAAGGTGTACGGCGCCAGCCTGCCGCGCTTCCGGAGTCAGGACTTCGAAGTGATCAGGCATCACGACGGGATCTCGCCGGCCTGGCCCGTCTCCTACGCCGACATGGAGCCGTTCTACGCCGAGGCCGAGCGCGTCTACCAGGTGCACGGCGAGAAGGGGGACGATCCCACCGACCCGCCGCGGTCGACGGACTTTCCCTTTCCCGCACTCGGGCACGAGCCGACGGTCGCCGCGCTGGCGGACGCGATGAGCGCCCAGGGGCTGCACCCGTTCCCGATGCCGGTCGGCGTCGACGTCCGCCCCGGCGGCGCGTGCGTCAGGAAACGGACCTGCGACGGCTTCCCCTGTTCGCTCGGCGCCAAGAACGACGCCGAGACCCGCGGCATCCGGCCGGCGCTGCGCAGCCCGACGGTGCGGCTACTCACCCGTACGGTCGTTTTGCGGCTGAACACCTCCACGGACGGCCGGCGGGTCACCGAGGCCGTGGCCGTTCGCGACGGGACTCCCCTGCGCATCAGGGCCGGCCGGTTCGTCGTCGCCGCCGGCGCCGTCAACTCCGCGGCTCTGCTGCTTAAGTCGGGCACCGACCGGCACCCGCGGGGCCTGGCCAACTCCTCGGACCTGGTCGGCCGCAACTACATGGTCCACAACAGCACCTTCTTCCTGGGCGTGGACCCGCGGCGCCGCAACAGCGTCGACTTCCAGAAGACCCTGGGCCTCAACGACTGGTACCTCGCCGGACCCGACAACCCGTATCCCCTGGGCAACCTGCAGATGCTCGGCAAGCTCCAGGGCCCCATGGTCAAGGCGGCCCGCCCGTGGGCGCCGATGCCGTTGCTGACCTACCTGACCGACCACAGCATCGACATCTACCTGACCACCGAGGACCTCCCCGATCCGCAGAACAGGATCGTCGTCGGACGCGACGGCCGGATCACCGTGCACTGGCAGCCCAACAACCTCGCGCCGCACAAGGAGTTGGTGCGACGCGTCGTCCGCGTGATTCGCCGCGCGGGCTACCCGCTGATCTTCACCGAGCGGATGGGTATCGAGACCAACTCACACCAGTGCGGCACCGCCGTCATGGGCGCCGACCCGCGGCGCAGCGTTCTCGATCCCACGTGCCGCGCCCACGACGTCGACAACCTGTGGGTCGTAGACAGCGCCTGTTTCCCGTCGTCGGCCGCGCTCAATCCCGCTCTGACCATCGCGGCCAACGCGATCCGCGTCGCCGCGGTGAGCGAGTTGACGCGGTAGGACGCCCTCGCAACCTCAGCTCGCGCAGAAGTCCCTCAACTCGCTCGCCGTCGGCATGGCGGCCAGATCGCCTCGGCGGGTCGTGACGAATGCGCCGACGGCGGCAGCCTGGTCCACCCGTTCCGGAAGGCCGCCGCCGTTCAGATAAGCGGCGAGGTACCCCGCGGCGAAGCCGTCGCCGGCGCCGACCGTGTCGACCGGCCGGACCGAGATGGGGGTCGGCGTGCCGGCAGAACGCGCTGTCGTGGCGGACCTGGCTGACTTCCGGGTCGGCGTCGTGACCGCCGGCCTTTCACGCAGGCGGCCACTGAGTTCAAGCCGGTCTGGCGCCGCGGTCACTGCTGGACCACTCTGGCGAGCGTCTCCACGAAGAAGTAGTCGCCCCACATGACGCTCTCGTCGACGCCGAGTTGCTTGCGCTCGTGGTAGCTGCCGTGCTTCAGCACGCCTTCCCAGCGTGACTCGTGGGCGAGAAATTCGGGCTGGCAGAGTCGGCGGACGGTTCGTTCGGCGTGCTCCCGGTAGCGGTACGCCTGCCGGTCGTCGGGGACGAGGGCGGCGAGCATGATCAAGCCGCCGGCGGCGCACGCGGCCGCGGACGACTCCCAGGCACGTGCCGGATTCGGTTCGTCGAAGTCGTTGGGCGGGACGGGATCCTCGCCGCCGGTGTGCTCGAGCCAGTAGTCGGCGTTCGTCACCGCCGTGCTCAGCAGGTGCGGCTGCCCGGTCAGGGCGTACATGGAGGTGAATCCGTACAGCGACCAGGCGAGGCCGCGCGCCCACGACGAGTCGTCGCGCCAACCCTGTTGGGTGCTCTGGCGCAGAAACTCGCCGGTGTCGAGGTCGAAGATGCCTTCGTGGCTGACCGAGCCGTCGCCGCGTACCAGATATTTGCGGGTGGTTTCGCAGTGCCGCAAGGCGACAGCCATGAGGTCGTCGTCGCCGGTTTCCAGGGCGGCGTAGGCGATGATGCCGACGTTCATCATGATGTCGATGAAGTTCGAGTCGGGTGCGAGGAACGAGCGCAGGTAGCTGCCGTGCGGGTTGAACCGCAGGCTCATCGTGCGGCCGCCCTGGATGACGACCTGGTTCCTGGTCTCGTCGCCGCTGAGCTCGTACCACTTCTTCCAGGTCGGGCAGAGCACGAAGCCGAGGTCGTGGACGTCGCGGTCGTATTGCCGCTGTTCCACCAGCCGGGAGTAGTGCTCGGCGCGGGGGCGCCAGTGCTCGCCGAGGCCGGCTTCGTAGAACAGCCACATCTGGCCGCCGAGGAAGCCTTCGCACCAGTTAGTCCACGCCTGTTTGCCGTGTTTCCAGCGGCCGTCGTGGGTGTAGAGCGGGAAGTGGTCCGGGTGGTTGTCGGCGAGCGCGGCGACCTTGCCGGCGGCGACCTCGAGCGCCGCGTGCGCCGCCGCCCGGGTGGATTCGTCGAAGGCGAGCGTGCGGTGCGCGGTGACCCGGCGAGAGGCCCAGTACATCTACTCGGCTCCCGTTCCGCCGACCCACGACGGTGTCGGCGCACCGGTGCGGACCACAATGCTCTTGTGTTCGACGTATTCGTCGATGGCGGTACGGCCCAGTTCGCGGCCGAGTCCGGAGGCGCCGTAGCCGCCGAAGCACACCTCGGGGAAGCCGTCCATGTAGCAGTTGACCCATACCGTGCCGGCTTTGGTGGCACGCGCATAGGACAGCGCGGCGCCGATGTCGCGGCTCCACACGCCGGCCGACAGGCCGTAGCCGGTGGCGTTGGTGATCTCGACGGCCTCGGCCAGATCGCGGAACGTCACGACGGAGAGCACCGGCCCGAAGATCTCCTCGCGCGCGACCCGCGCCGTCTTGGGCACGCCGGTCAGCACGGTCGGGCTGAAGTAACGTCCGGTGTCGCTGGCGATGGAGTCGCCGCCGACCGCCACAGTGGCTCCCTCGCGTTCCCCGAGCGCGATGTAGTCGGTGACGACGCCCAGGTGGTGCGCGGAGATCAGCGCGCCGACCTTCGTCGCCGGGTCGAGCGGGTCGCCGACGCGTACGTCCCTGGTCCGTTGCACCACGCGCCGGGTGAAGTCGTCGGCGATGTCGGCGTGTACCAGCAGGCGGGAGCCGGCATTGCAGCACTCGCCCTGGTTGAAGTAGGCGCCGAAGACCACCTTCTCCAGGGCGGCGTCCAGGTCGGCGTCGGGGAAGATCACCTGGGGGTTCTTGCCGCCGAGTTCGAGGCTGACCTTCTTGAGGCCGTCCGCGGCAGCCGCGGCGACGCTGCGCCCCACCCGGGTCGAACCGGTGAAGGTAGTCATGTCGGTGCCGGGGTGGTTCGCCAGCCAGTGGCCGACGTCGCCGCCGCCGTGCACGAGGTTCACGACGCCGGCCGGCAGGCCTTCCTCGTGCAGGATCTGCACGAGCCGGGTGGTCGTCCCGGGCGTCATGTCGGACGGCTTGACGACGGCGGTGCAGCCGACCGCCAGCGCGAACGGGAGTTTCTGGCTGACGATCAGCAGCGGGAAGTTCCAAGGGGTGATGATGCCCACCACACCCACCGGCTCCTTCAGCACCATCGCCAGGTAACCGTCGCCCAGGGCGTTGTGGGCGTCGCCGTAGGTCTGCTGTGCCAGGCCTGCGGCGTAGTGCCAGATCCCGGCGGCGCCGGACACCTCGTCGCGGGCCTGGGTGATGGGTTTGCCGGATTCGATCGTCTCCAGGTAGGCGAGGTCGTCGCGTTCGGCTTCCAGCCGCGCGGCGACGCGCCGCAGCAGGGCGGCACGTTCGGCGCCGGAGGTTCGCGGCCACATGCCGGTGTCGAATTCGCGACGGGCGGTCGCGACCGCGGCGTCGACGTCGCTTTCGGCGGCGCTGTGATAGCGGGCGACGACCTGATCGTGCGACGGGCTGGTCCGCTGGACGGCGGCGCCGGCGCCTTCGACGGCCTTGCCGTCGATGAGGTTCGGCCAGGTGTTGGCTTCGATGGTGTGCATGCGGGAACCTTCCTGGTGGACAGCCACGTTCTGAACGGGCCGGGTCACGAGCCCGAGAACGACGGTGCGCGCTTGCCCTGGAACGCGGCGAAGCCTTCGCCCGCGTCGTCGGTGTACGCGGTGGCGACGGCGGCGAGGGGCTCCATGAACGGATAGGCGGCGCCGGAGTCGATGGCCTGCTTGGCCATCTGCACCGCGATCGGGGCGCGGCCGGCGATCTGCTCGGCGAGGGCGGCGGCGACGGCTTTGACATCGGCGGCCGGCACGACGCGGTTGACCAGTCCCCACTCGGCGGCACGGGCGGCGTCGACCGGCGTACCGGTGAAGATCAGCTCTTTGGCCCGGGCGGCGCCGATGGCGGCGGGTAGGCGGCCGGTGCCGCCCCATCCCGGCACGGTGCCCAGGCCGACCTCGGTGAGGCCGAGGGTCGCCTCTGCGGCGAGCACCCGCAGGTCGCAGGCGAGCGCCAACTCCAGGCCACCGCCGTACGCGTCGCCGTGAACAGCGGCGATCGTGGGCTGCCGCAGCCGGGCGAGGTGCTCGAACACGCGCAACCCGACACGCGTCCAGGTAGCCCACATGTCCAGCGGCGTCAGTGCCTTGAATCGGCGGATGTCGGCTCCGGCGCAGAACGATCGGGCGCCGGCCGCGGCCACGACGACGGCGTGGACGCTCCGGTCGGCGTCGAGCCGGGTCAGGATCGCGTCGAGCTGGGCGAGCATCTCCGGCGTCAGGGCGTTGTGCTTGTCCGGCCGATCCAGCAGCAAGGTCGCCACGGCGCCGTCGGCAGCGACGGTGACTCGGCCACTCATGCTGTGCCCTCCATCGGCATGCCCTTCTGGCCCTCGCCTGCGAGGCCGTCGTCCGGTGCGGCCGTGTGCCGCTCGGTGCAGGCGCTCATGCCGTGCTCACCTGGTCGTCGACCGCTGACGGCTTGGCGCCGAGCACGTGGTGTGCGCCCTTCTCCCCGATCATCACCGAGGTGGCCTGAGTGTTTCCGCTGATCAGGGTGGGCATGATCGAGGCGTCTACGACCCGGAGACCGGCGATCCCGTGCACCCGGAGCTGTTGGTCGACCACCGCCATGTCGTCTACGCCCATCTTGCAGGAGCCGACCGGGTGGTAGTCCGTCTTCGCCCACTCGCGGATGTACCTGCGGATGTCCGCGTCGGTCCGCACCTCGCGTCCGGGCATGTGTTCGCGTTTGACGAACGGGGAGAACGCCTTGGTCGCGAGCATCTCACGACCCCACCGGAAGCCCTGCATGGAGATCTCCCAGTCGTAGGGGTCGGCGAGGAAGTTCGGGTCGATCGCCGGTTCGGCGCCCGGATCGGCCGAGCGCAGGGTGACCTGACCGACGCTGCGCGGACGCAGGTTGCAGGTGTTGATGGTCATGCCGTGGCCCTTGACGCGTAGCCGGCCGTGGTCGATGACGAACGCAGGCAGGGCGTGCATCTGGATGTCGGGTGTGTCGACCTCGGCGGAGCTGCGCACGAACATGCCGGCCTCGCACACCGACGCGGTGACCGGACCGGTGCGGGTGGTGAGGTACTGCAGTCCGGCGAGAAGCGCCCGGTCGGGACGGTCCGATTCGTTGTAGCTGACCGGCGTGGTCTCCGCGGTCAGGTAGACGTCCATGTGGTCCTGCAAGTTCTTCCCGACGCCGGGCAGGTCGTGGACGACGTCGATGCCCAGCGGTCGCAGCTCGTCCGCCGGCCCGATCCCGGACAGCAGCAGCAGGCGCGGCGAGTTCACCGAGCCGCCGCTGAGGATCACCTCCCGATCGGCGTGCACGGTCGTCGGCGTGCCCTTGAGGGTGTACTGCAGTCCGGTGGCGCGGCCGTTGCGGACCAGCACCTTCGTCGCCAGTGCGTGGGTCTGGACGGTGAGGTTCCGGCGGTTGCGGATCGGACGCAGGTAGGCGGTGGCGGAGCTTTCCCGGCGCGCGTTGCGCTGGGTGACGTCGTACCAGCTGACGCCTTCCTGCTGGGCGCCGTTGAAATCGGCGATGAACTTGACGCCCAGCTCCTGGGCGGCCCGGACGAACGCCTTGCTGAGCGGGTTGTGCTGGACCTGCTCGGTGACGTTCATGGCGCCGTCACTGGCGTGGTATTCGTCGTTGAGGCGTTCGTTGTGCTCGGCGCGGCGGAAGAACGGCAGCACCTGCTCGAAACCCCAGTCGTCGTTGCCCAACGCGGCCCACCGGTCGTAGTCCTCGCGCTGGCCGCGGATGTAGATCATCGCGTTGATCGAGGTGCTTCCGCCCAGGGTTCGGCCCTGCGGGTAGTACATGCGGCGGTCGTCCAGCTGCGTCTGCGCGACGGTGTGAAAGCCCCAGTTGACGCTGGGGCCGCTCAGCTTGGTGAAGCCGACCGGCACGTGGATCAGTGGGGACCAGTCGCGGCCGCCGGCCTCCAGGAGCAGCACCCGGGTCCGCGGGTCGGCCGAGAGACGGTTGGCCAGCGCGCAGCCGGCGGCTCCGGCGCCGACGATGACGTAGTCATAGCGATGAGCGGGCATATCGTCAGTCCTCGATCCGTGACGGACGCGGGGTGCGTTCGGTGAACGGGCAGGTCAGCCGGCCGGCTGGGCGATCAGCCGGGACAGTCGTGAAGGCCGGCGCGGCAGCACCAGACCCATCGGTTCGGGGCGGAACAGGGCCGCGTCCATCAGCTTGAGGTCGTCGCTGACCTGCAGCCGCACGCCGGCCCGGTCGAGGATGTCGCGCCCCAGGTCGACGCCGGGGGCGATCTCGACGACGGTCAGCCCATGCTCGCGCAGTTCGAGGACGCAGCGTTCGGTGACGTACAGAACCTGCTGTCCGCGGCGGCGTGCCATCTCGCCGGAGAAGGTCACCTGCGCGACCGCGGGCACGAACTTCGCGACGTCGCCGTCCCGCAGGATCAGCAGCCGGCCGTCCTCGACGCGAATGTCCTTCTTGCCGGCGGTGAAATATCCGGAGAAGACGATCCGGGGAGCGCCGGTGACGATGTCGGCGAAGCCGCCCACGCCCGCCGTGACATGCGGTCGGGCGGGGAGGTACGAGACGTTGACGTCACCGATCCGCGACACCTCGAGGAACGAGAGCATCGCGACGTCGAAGCCGCCGCCCTGCAGCTGGGTGAACTGGTCGACGCTCTGCATCAGCGCCTGCGGGTTGAGGGCGCAGCCGAACGCGAAGCCGGTCAGCGGGAACCCGCCGACCGCGCCCTGCTCGATCAGCCACGTCACGTCCTCCGCACGCCCCTCCTCCAGCAGGATCCGCGGAACGGCGGCGGAGACGCCGAAGCCGAGGTTGACCGTCGCGTCCATGCTCAGCTCCGCCGCGGCGCGCCGGGCGATGACCTTCTCCAGGCCGAACTCGACGGGCTCGACCTCTTCCAGGCTCCGCCGTTGTTCGCCGGACAGCGCCGGGTCGTACGCGGTCTGGGTGGTCTGCATCTGCTCGGACGCCACCACGACCGCGTCCACGAGGATCCCGGGAACCCGCACCGCGGCGGTCGGCATCTGCCCCTCGATGACCCGCTTCACCTGGGCGATGACGAGGCCACCGTTGTTGTGCGCCGCGTACGCCTGATCCAGCGCGCCGAGCGAGCCGCCCTCGTGCTCGTAGGAGAGGTTGCCGAGGGCGTCCGCGGTGGTCGCACGAATGATGGCGACATCGACGTCGATCGCCGGGAAGAACAGGTACTCCTTGCCGTCGACCTCGCGCACTTGCACGAAGTCGGGCGTCACCGGGTTCATCTTGGCGCCGTCGAGGCGCGGGTCCGCGTACGTGCCGAGGCCGACCCGGGTGAACACTCCGGGCTGTCCGGTCGCCGCGGCCCGGTGCATCTGGAACAGCACCCCCGAGGGGATGTTGTGCGCCTGGACCTGGTCGGCGTGGATGAGCTGCCGGATCAGCGGAGGCGCCAGCTTCGACCCGCCGGAGGGCAGCGACCCGGCGAACACCCGGCTGAGCTGGCCGGGACGGCACAGGTGGTCGATGCCCTTGATGCCGTACATGTCGCCGGCGGCGATCGGGTGGATGGTCGTCAGCCCGGCCGGCGACGAGGTGCGCGCGAAACGCTCGCCGACGGCGGCCAGGACCGCGTCCGGACAGCCCAGGCCGGACGACGAGGAGACCGTGACGACGGCGCCGTCGGGGATGAGCCCGGCGGCCTCGGCGGCCTCCAGAACGGGCACGGTACGCATGGATGAGTCCTTCGTCCTTCGATGATCACGCGCTGGGCGTCGGGCGAGGGCAGCCACAGGTCTCGCGGGTCCGCAGCTGGGTCGGCAGTTCTTCGTGCACCGGTGCAGTGGTCAGACCCTTGGCCCGTTCGAGGACGATCTGCGCGGCGCGGCGGCCGGTTTCGCGGGCCGGTACGGCGACGCTGCTCAGCGACGGCCGGCTGTGCACCGCTTCGTGAACGTCGTCGAAGCCGATCACCCGGATCTGCGAGCCGACCGCGATGTCCAGGTCGGAGAGGGCGTCCAGTAGGCCGAACGCCACGACGTCGTTGAAGCAGATGACACCGTCGACCTGGTGGCTCTGCAGCAACCCGAGCGCGGCCCGGTAGGAGTCCGGGCGCAACGGCGGGCACTCGGGGGCGAGCTCGGCGGGGATGTCCAGTCCCTTGCCTGTCAGGAACTGGCTGACGCCGCCGAGTCGTTCCTGCCGGGCGGAGGAGTCCGTGAAACCGCCCAGGAAGGCGATCCGGCGGCACCCGTGCTCGTAAAGGTGCTCGGCCGCGGCCGCCGCCCCGGCGTGGTTGACGGCGCCGACATAGTCGGCCGTCGCTCCCGGCATCTCGCGGGCCATCAGCACCAGGGGCGTGCCCAGCAGGTTCGGCAGATCGTCGGCAACGGTCCCGTGTGCGGGGATCATGACGATGCCGTCGACGCCCCGTTCGACCAGCAACTGGATGATCCTCGCCTGCTGCTCGCGGTCTTCGTTGCTGACACCGAGCAGGGGCACGACGCCGCTCTCCCCCAGCACGTCCTGCAGGCCGGCGGCGAACTCGGCGAAGTACGGGTTGTTGATCTGCGTGAGCACGACGCCGATGGCGTCGCTGCGTGAGGTCCGAAGGGACGCGGCGGCCCGGTTGTAGACGTAGCCGAGATCCTTCATGCCCTGCTTGACCCGCTCACGCGTGGCGTCGGCGACCAGCGGGCTGTCGCGCAGCACCAGGCTGACGGTTGCACGAGACACCTGGCAGTGCTGCGCGACATCCATCAACGTCACTCGTGCCACGGGACCCGCCCTTCATAGACTGTGTTTCGCACCTTACTTAGACCGATCTAAACCGTGCCGGCGGATTCTGTCAAGAAAGGCTCGTCAGGCCGCAAAGCAGCAGCTCACGCAAGGGTTGACCACACTCGTGCAAGCCGCGGTGATGGTCACTTGACGGAGCCGGCCGTAAGGCCACCGATGAAATACCGGCCGAGACCGATGTACACGATGACGGTGGGGGCGGCGACCATCAGCGCGCCGGCCATGAGGGTCCCGTAGTCGACGCTGGTATCGCCGAGCAGGTTGTTCAGCCGGACGGTGACTGGCCAGGTCTGCTGCGAGGTCACGATGAGCCCGAACAGGAAGTCGTTCCAGATGTTCGTGAACTGGAAGATGCCGGCCACCACGAACCCGGGGACGGACAACGGCAGCATCACGCGGAAGAACGTGCTGATCAGCCCGCAGCCGTCCACGGTCGCCGCCTCGACGATGCCGTCCGGAATGGTGACGTAGTAGTTGCGCATGATCAGCGTCGCGAACGGCAGGCCGTAGATGACATGGACGGTCACGATGCCGACCAGCGTGCCTTGCAGCCCGAGGGTCTTGAGGAAGATGAACAGCGGGATGATGACGGCCTGAAAAGGGATGAACATCCCGACCATCATGAGGATGAACAGCAGCTTCGCGCCGCGGAACGGCGTCTTGGCCAGGACGAACCCGTTGAGGGCGCCCAGGAAACAGGAGATGATCGTCGCCGGGACGGCGATCTGTACGGAGTTCCAGAGGTTGCCCTTGAGCTGTCCCCAGGCGAGCCGGAAACCGGACATGTCGATCGACTTCGGTAGGCCCAGCGAGCCCCCGGTCGCGCCCGGCCCCTTGAGGGCGGTGCTGACGATGACGTACACCGGGAAGGCGAAGTACACCAGGAGCAGAACGCAGGCGCCGAGCACGATCCACTGACCTGTGGTCCGCGGACGCGAGTATCCGGCACGGCTGGGCGCCCGGCGCCGCCTGCGTCCCGCCGCGGCAGCAGTGCGAGGTGGGCGGTCGAGGCCCCGTGTGACGACGGTGCTCATGCTGTGCCTACCTTTCGCATGCCCTCGTGGCCCTCCGCCTGCGAGGCCGTAATCCGGCGCGGCCGGGTGCCGCTCGGTGCGCTCGGTCATGCCGTGTCCTCCTTTGGCATGCCCTTCTGGCCCTCGCCTGCGAGGCCGTCCGCAGGTGCGGCTGGGTGCCGCTCGGTGCAGGCGGTCATGCGCCCTTGCTCTCCTTGCGGTAGACGCGAACGAGGTAGGGCACGACGAAGACGCAGGCCATGACCAGCAGGACGATGGCGGCGGCGGAACCTTTGTCGTACCGGTTGGCGCGGCCCATCATGTCGTAGACATAGATGCCGGGGACGTCGCTGACGAAGCCGGGACCCGAGCCCGACATGGCGACCACCAGGTCAAAGATCTTCAGCGAGGTGTGCAGCAGCAGGATCAGACAGGTCACCGTGACCGGCCACAACTGCGGAAGGATGATGCGACGCAACTGCTGGAACCAGCTCGCGCCGTCCATGCTCGAGGCTTCGAGCTCCTCGGCCGGGATGCCGGCGAGCCCGGCGAGGTACATGGCCATGGCGAACCCGCTCAGCTGCCAGGCCGCCGCGATGATGATCGGCAGCATGGCCAGGGGTATGCCGAGGTCGATCTGCCAGAAGCCGTCGCCCGCGTGGTGGATCGTGAACGCGACCGTGGTGTCGGTCGACCACTTCGGCGGATTGTGGATGCCGAGGTCGCCAAGCCAGACGTTGATGCCGCTGGTGGGATTGAAGATCCACCGGAAGGCGACCCCAGTGACGATGAAGCTGAGCGCGTAAGGCAGCAGGAACACCGTGCGGAACAGGCCCTTGGCGATCACGAGGTGGTGCACGAGCAGGGCCATGACCAACCCGCCGACGACCGTGACGGCGAGGAACAGCACCGTGAAGACCGTGACGTTGCGCATGTCGGCCTGGAAGCGCTGCTCCTTGAACATCTCCACGTAGGTTTCGCCGAACGGCGAGCGCAGCGCCAGGTCCTCGCGGGTGGGCCGCTTCCACTGCGACAGCGAGATGAGGCCCGAGAAGCCGATGAAGCCGTAGACGAAGACGAAGGTCAGCACGATGCTGGGCGCCATGAACCACGGCGCGGCGCGGAAGCGCGCCCGTGAGGTACGGCGTGCCCTGGTCACCGGCGGTGACGCGGCTATGTCGCCGCGGGCGTGCGGGGCCGTGCTGGTTGTCATCGTGAAACTCCCGCTGCACGTGGAGGGACGGGCGGTGGACCGAGGGCCGGGGCAGACGGCCGAGCCTGCCCCGGACCGACCGGTCAGCTGCCGAGTTGGGTCTTCTGCGCGCCGGCCATCGTCTTCAGGAAGGCGTCCACGTTCTTCGAGCCCAGGAAGGACGTGACGGCGTCGCTGTAGGTGGTGGCGAACTCGGCAGGCGCCGCCTGGGCGTGCGCCAGGGAACTGACGATCGGCAACGTCTGGAAGTCCTTGGCCGCGCCCTGCTGATAGTCCGGGTAGCCGTCGAGGGAGGCGCCCTTGAGTACCGGCGCCGAGCCCTTCTTCAGGTTGAACTCCGACTGGACCTTCGGGTCCAGCAGCTGCGTCAGCCACACCTTCTCCGCGGCCACGTTCGGCGCGTTCTTGGCCGGGATGACGAACGCGTCACCGACGAAGTCGAACAGCCCCTTGGTGCCCGGGAAGGTGACGTGGCTGAAGTCGGTGCCGTCCTTCTTGCCCTTGGCGACCAACTCGCCGTACGCCCAGTCCCCCATCAGCGTCACCACGCACTTGCCCTCGGCTGTCTGCAGAGCAGCCTGGTCCCAGGTCAGCACGGCGCTGTCGGAGTTCGTATACGTCAAGGCCTGCCCGAACTGCGTGACCGCGGTCTTGACCCGGGGGTCGTTGAACGGCACCGCGCCGGTCATCAGCTGCTTCCACGCGTCCGGCCCGACGTTGGCCAGGATGAACGACTCCAGCAGCTGTGCCGGGGCGAAGGGATCCTTCGCGCCCAGGCAGATCGGCGCGGCTCCGCTGCTCTTCAGCTTCGGCAGGTCCGCGACGAAGTCCGTGATGGTGGTGTCGTCGGTCAGGGTCACGCCCGCCTTCTTCAGCAGCCCGGGATTGGTCCAGAGGACGTTGGCACGGTGCGCGTTGACCGGTACGGCGTAGTACTTGCCGTCCTTCTGCAGCATTCCCTTGACCGTGTCAGGCAGCTTCGCCTCCCAGCCCTGCTGCTGGTACAGGTCGGTCAGGTCGGCCACGGTGCCGTCCTGGACCGCCGACATGAGGTCCTGGTCGGGGTGCAACTGCCACGAATCCGGCGGGTTGCCGCCCTGCAGCCGAGTAGCGAGGACGGTCCGGGCGTTGCTGCCGCCGCCACCGGAGACGGCCGCGTTCTTGAACGTCACGTTCGCGTCGGCCGCGGTGAACGCGTTCTGCAGGACCTGCAGAGCCTCCGACTCCGAGCCGGAGGTCCACCAGGAGAAGACTTCCAGGCTGGAGCTGCCGCCGGATTTGCCGCCGCTGTCGCTACTGCCGGCGCCGCCGCATCCCGACAGCGCCAGCGCCGTGGTGGCGGCCAACGCCAGCCCGACGCGCACTCGATTCCTCAACATTGGTTCTCCCCTTCGAGCGATCGGCTACACGCACTGGTCAAACGGGGTGGGAAGGCTCGGGCGAGGGTCGACCCGACGCCTTTAGATCGGTCTAAATCCGCGGCTTAGACCGATCTAAAGGGAAGGTCACAGGCTTGTCAACGGCCCGTTACAGTTCCGTGATCTGAGTGATCCCTGCGACTCGAACGGACGGCCCGGACGAACTCCGTGTCCGTTTTCCGCAGGCGAGGACCGGCATCGACTCGATGTCGTGGTTCACGACGGAGGCCGGCGGCATCGACCCCGGCCCGCACGGCCTGCTGATCGAGTCGTTCCTGTCCGGGCCGGAGTTCCTCATCGAAGCGGTCGAATGGGACGGCGAGTTGTATCTCAGGTCCATCGTGGACCGGGTCACCGACGAAAGTGACACCTTCGACGACGACGTGCACCACGCGCCGACCGCCCTGTCGCCGGTCGAGATCACCGCCGTGCACGACCTAGTCCGGCGGGCCGCCCACGCCCAGGGCATCCGCAACAGCGTGATGCACGCCGAGGTCCGGTATCACGACGGCGCGCCGCACCTGCTGGAGATCGCGGTACGGCCCGGCGGCCGCATACGAACTGGCGGGACGAATCCGGACCACCGTGGCGCCTGAGCCGCGCGTGCCGGCCGATCGTCACCCCGGCGGACCCATCGACCATCGCTATCCGCATTGACCGATACCCAGCCCGTGCGGGCGTCTTCACTCTGCGGCGCTGCGAGCGCTGGCCGGAGCCCCGGCAGGCAAAGATCTCACTGTGGCGGCCGTCCCGCCGATGAAGGAACTGTGAGGCGCGAGCCAGAGTCCGCCGTCGGTGCGGAAGAAGTGTTGCACGACAGCGAACGCACCCAGGTTTTCCGGGAGCGCTCGGCCGACGGTGACGGCAGCGTCATCCGCAAGCGGCCGCTGGGGTCCAGCGCGGCCGTTCGGCTGCGCAACGAGTTGGCGATACTGCGCCGTCTCGACGGTGTCCCGGGAACGCCGCGGCTGGCCTGCGAGTCCGCGGTCGACGGGACCCTCGTCTTCGTCGACGCCCCGTCCTGCACGCTGTCGGCGCTCCCGACGCCGTGGCCGGTCGAGCCTCTGCTGGAGCTGGCGTATGGGCTGGCCGGCTCGTTGGCGGCCGTGCACCGCCACGGAGTAGTACACCGCGATGTCAGCCCCGCCAACATTCTGGTGCCGGTCGTCGACGGCGAGCCTGCGCCGCACCTGCAGCCGATGCTGATCGATTTCGAGTTGGCGACCGGGCCCACCGAGGACCGCCTCGCTGCCGTCCAGGAGCAGGGCCTCACGGGCACGCTGCCGTACTTGGCGCCTGAGCAGACCGGGCGCACCGGCCGGCCGGTGGACCACCGCTGCGATCTCTACGCCCTCGGTGCGACCTTGTACGAGTTGGCCAGCGGCGAACCGCCGTTCGGCCGGGACGGTGACCCGCTGCAACTGGTCCACGACCACCTGGCCCGGGTTCCGGCGCCCCCGGCCGAGGTGAATCCTCGGATACCGGCGGTGCTCTCGGCGGTCATCATGCGCTTGTTGCGCAAGGAGCCTGAGCAGCGTTACCAGAGCGGCGAGGGCCTCGCCTACGACCTCGCCCGGCTGCGCGACGCGTACGCCCGCGGTGTGTCGGCCGAGTTCGTGCTCGGTGAGCGGGACTTCCCGGTCCGGCTGGCGCCGCCGGACCGGCTGGTCGGGCGGGACGGCGCGCTGGCCACGCTACGCGGCCTGTTCGCCGAGGCGGTCGCCGGGAACGGCGGGGTCGCACTGGTCACCGGGCCGCCTGGCGTGGGCAAGACCGCACTGATCGATCGACTGCGGCCGATCGTGGTGGCGGCGGGCGGGCGGTTCGTCACCGGAAAGTTCGACCAGTACCGGCGTGACCTCGGCGCGGACGCGGTGTTGCAGGCGTTCAACGCCCTGGCAGCGCAGTTGCTGGCCGAGCCGGAAGACGAGGTGGCGAGGCTGCGCGCGCGTCTGCTGGAGGCGCTCGGCCCCAACGCCCCGCTAGCGGCCGCCGGGTCGTCGCGGTTCGCGACGCTGCTGGGTGTGACGCCCGAGGACGACAGCGCCGACCAGCGCTGGGCGGCCGTCCGGGCCCGTCAGATCGGCATGAACATGCTGCGCGTCATCGCGAGTCGCGCACATCCGGTGGTCTTTTTCGTCGACGATCTGCAGTGGGCCGGGCCAGCCGCGTTCGGCTTCCTGGACGCTGTGCTGGATCAGACGGACCTGCCCGGGGTGCTGGTGCTCGGCGCGTTCCGGGAGGCCGACGTCGACGAGGCGCATCCGCTGACCGCGGTGCTGGCCCGGCTGCGCCGCGCGGGGGGCGCGAGTGGCGAGCTGCGCCTGACCAACCTGCCGCCGGGCGATCTGGGTGAGCTGCTGGCCGAGATGCTACGGCTGCCCGTGCCTGAGGCCGCGCCGCTGGCCGCGGCGCTCGGTGCGCGGACCGGCGGGAACCCGTTCGATACGCTGGAACTGGTCGACGCGTTGCGCCGCGAGGGCGCGCTGATGCCCGACGGTGACCGGTGGTGCTGGGATCCGGCGACCTTGCGCCGGTTCGTCGGCCGCAGCGACGTGGTCGACCTGCTCGGGGCGCGCATCGAGGCGCTGCCCGCGCCGACCCGGCGACTGCTGGAGGCGATGGCCTGCCTGGGCAGCGACATCGACCTGGAACTGCTGCGGGTGGCGGCCGGCGAGCCGGCCGCAGCGGTGGACGCCGGGCTGCTTCCCGGGGTGGAGGACGGCCTGGTCACGGTGGATAGCAGCGGTGCCGCCGTGGTGAGGTTCCGGCACGACCGGGTGCAGCAGGCGGTGTACGGGCGGATGGAGCCGGCGGCCCGCGTACGGTCGCATCTGGCGGTGGCCCGCCGGCTGGCGGCCGTGCCCGCTTACGCCCTCGCGGCGGCGCAGCAGTACCTGCCGGCCCTCGATGAGCTGCCCGGCCCCGAGGAGCGGCACGCGGTGGCGGCGCTGCTGCGTGCCGCCGCGGTCGCGGTTCGGCTGGTCACTAACTACACCGCGGCCGAGGTTTTCCTGACTGCGGCGATCCGGATGCTGGACCCGTCGGACCCGGACTATCGGGATGTTCAGGGAGAGTGGCACGCCGCGCTGTGCAACCTGGGCCGCCTCGCCGAGGCGGACGAGGTGTACCGAGAGCTCGCGGCGGCCGCTCCGAATCCGATCCGGCACACCGACGTCGCCTGTATGCAGATCACCAGTCTCACCAACCGCGGCATGCTCGCCGGGGCGCTGACGCTGGGGCTCGGCCTCCTCGGCCGGCTGGGCCTGCCGGTGCCCCCGCGCGACGCGCTCGGTCCCGCCGTCTCCGCCCACCTGACCGCGCTGTACGCGTGGCTGGACCACGGCGACGCCGAGGACGACCTGCGCCGGCCCGAGCTCACCGATCCGCGGCTGGTCGCGGCCGCGCGGGTGATCAGCCGGTTGACCCAGCCCGCGTTCGCCTCCGACCAGATGACGTTGGCTTGGCTGGTCCTGCAGGCCGGCGAGTTGTGGGCCAGGCACGGCACGGCCGCCGCGTTGGTCGGATCCTTCAGCCACGTCGCCTTGGTCCCCATCTCGGTGCACGGGAACTACCGGGCGGGATATCAGGCGGTGCGCCGGGTGCTGGCGGTCGGCGAGGCGCGCGGGTACGAGCCGGACACCTCTCAGGCCAAGTTCCTGCACGCGCTGGCCGCCGTCGTCTGGTTCGAACCGATCGACGCCGGCGTGCGCCTGGCCCACGAGGCACGCGACGGGCTGCTGCGCGGCGGCGACCTTCAGTACGCGGCGAACACGTACTACGCGTCCCTGCCGCTGCTGGTCGACTGCGCCGGCCTGGACGAGTGTGCCGCCGAGGCGGACGCCGCCCTCGCGTTGTGCGAGCGGATCGGGTTCGGCTTCGCCGTCGAGACGTTTCTGGTGTACCGCCAGTTCATCCGTGCCATGCGCGGGGAAACCGGGGCGCCCGGTGGATTCACCGACGACACTTTCGACGAGAACACCCATCTAGCCGCGCTGGCCGACAACCCCGTCACAACGGTCGTCTTCCACCTCTACCAAGCCATCTCCGCGGCGGTCTTCTCCGACGGCGCTGCCCTCGCCCGGCACGTCGACGCGGCGGCGCCCTTGCGACGGCTCATCGCCTCGGTCTACGGCAGCGCCCTGTTGCACGCGCTCGCCGCGCTCGACGCAGCGCAACGGGCCCGCGGCGCCGAGGGACCGGACCGGGTGGCGGCCCTCGCCGATCTGGATCTGAACCGGGACCTTCTGGCCGCCCGCGCCGCCGACCAGCCGAGCAACTTCCGGCACCTGCACCTGCTGGCCGAGGCCGAACGGGCGTGGGCGACCGGCGACTTCGCCGGCGCCTCGACCTGGTTCGACGAGGCAGTGTGCAGCGCCTCCGACGCCGGCCGGCCGTGGCATTCGGCGCTGATCGCGGAGCGGGCCGGGCTGTTCTTCCTGGCGCACGGGATGGCGCGGGTGGGGCGGCAGATGTTGGCCGATGCGTGGCGCGGCTACGCCGCCTGGGGCGCGTACGGCAAGGTACGCCAGATGGAACAGCGGTACCCGTTCCTCTCGACGGCGCCGGCCGGATCCCGGGCGGGCGCCTCGACCGAGGCGAGCCTGGGCGCCCCGCGCAGCGTCAACATCTCCACCGAGACGATCGACCTGCAGGCGGTGCTGGAAGCGGCCCGCGCGCTGAGCTCCGAGACCGACCTGGACCGCCTGCGGCTGAGCGTGGAACAGGTGCTCAGCGCGATGACCGGGGCCACCGCGGTGCGCATGGTGCTGTGGGACGACGAAGCGGGCGGCTGGCGGCTGTCGGTCGACGGCGAGTCCGGGCGGGAGACGCTGAGCCTGCCGCAGGCCGCGGCCCGGGGCCTGATACCGCTGGCTGCCTTGCGCTACGCCGAACGCACCCGTGAACCCATGCTGGTGGCGGACGCCACTCGCGACGACCGGGTGGCCCGCGATCCGTACCTGGCCGGGATGGAGCACTGCTCGCTGCTGGTGGTGCCGGTGCTCAGCCAGGGGACCCTGCGGGCCTTGTTGCTGCTGGAGAACCGGCTGACCCGCCAGGCGTTCTCGACGGGCCGGCTGGACGCGGTGCTGCTGATCGCCGGGCAACTGACCGTCTCAATCGACAACGCCCTCATGTACGCGTCGCTGGAACGCAAGGTCGCGGAGCGTACCGAGGAACTGGCCGAGGCGAACACCCGGCTGGAGTTGCTGACCGTCACCGATCCGCTGACCGGCCTGGCGAACCGGCGCCGGCTGACCGAGGCGCTGGAGGCCGAATGGTCACGCGGGTTGCGCGCGGGCGAACCGCTCGGGATCGCGATGATCGACATTGACAACTTCAAGAAGTACAACGACCACTACGGGCATCAGCGCGGCGATGACTGCCTGCGCCTGGTCGCGGGCACGCTGCAGGGCGGCATACGCCCCACCGACCTGGTCGCACGGTACGGCGGTGAGGAGTTCTGCATCGTGATGCCGGGCGCGAACGCCGATGTCGCGCTGATGGTGGCCGAGCGTATCCGCCACGCCGTGGCCGAGCTCGGCGAGCCGCATGCCGGCACGGAAGGCGGGATCGTGACGATCAGCGTGGGGGTGGCCGCCGAGGTACCGACGGCGGGCCTGCCCGATCGGCTGATCAAGGTGGCCGACGAGGCCCTGTACCAGGCGAAGCGTGGCGGCCGCAACCGGGCGGTTGCCGGCTGAAGCCTCGCTACAACCAATCGTGTGCCTGCTGGTCGCCGTGGCCGGCGGGCTCGGCGCTCCATGGATTCGTGATGAATCTGCCGCCCGCCCGGGAAACAGTCTTCGCTGGGGCCCCACAACCAGAGAGACGTGGGCACATCCCGCCAGTGGTGAAGAAAAATCGAATACCGTCTTCCCGCCGCTGTCACTCTGCGTGCATCCACGCGGACCTCCGGGTGTTTCACCCAGTGGAACTGCACTTCGACCTTGCCGGGCAATCCACCGCGACGGCCTGCCCGCCGACCTGGAGACGGGACCGAAGACACCTTGATTGACTCCATTGGACCCTCGGCCGCGGCGCGTCGTATTGGTGGACTTCCGGTAGCGACCGCGTGTAGCCCGCAGACGCGGCGGAGTAAGGGAAGGAACGTGGCGACGTGACGAACGTTCACCACAACGAATTGCGTTCCTGGGTGGCCGAGGTGGCCGCCCGCACCGAGCCGGACAGCATCGTCTGGTGCGACGGCTCCGACGCGGAATGGACGCGGCTCACCGAGGAACTGGTCGAAAAGGGCACGCTGATCCGGCTCAACCCGGTACTGCGCCCCAACAGCTTCCTGGCCCGCTCGCACCCCTCGGACGTGGCGCGGGTCGAGGACCGTACCTTTATCTGCTCCGCGTCGCCGCGCGACGCCGGACCGACCAACAACTGGGCCGACCCGGACGAGATGCGCCATACGCTGCAGGGACTCTTCGAGGGTGCGATGCGCGGCCGGACGATGTACGTCATCCCGTTCTCCATGGGCCCGCTCGGCTCGCCCATCTCCCAGTTGGGCGTGCAGATCACCGACTCGGCGTACGTCGCGGTGTCCATGAAGATCATGACGCGGATGGGACGCCCGGCGCTGGAGTTGATCGAGCGCGGAGGCGACTTCGTCAAGGCTCTGCACAGCGTCGGCGCGCCGCTGGCGCCGGGCCAGGCGGACGTCGCCTGGCCGTGCAGCGACAACAAATACATCACCCACTTCCCCGAGACCCGGGAGATCATCTCCTTCGGTTCCGGGTACGGTGGCAACGCCCTGTTGGGTAAGAAGTGCTATGCGTTGCGCATCGCGTCGACCATGGCTCGCGACGAGGGCTGGCTCGCCGAGCACATGCTCATCTCAAAACTGACCGACCCGGCTGGCGAGGTGCGGCACATCGCGGCGGCGTTCCCGTCCGCCTGCGGCAAGACCAACCTGGCGATGCTGGTGCCGACCTTGCCCGGCTGGAAGGTCGAGACCCTCGGCGACGACATCGCCTGGATGCGCTTCAACGCCGACGGGGAACTGCGCGCCATCAACCCGGAGAACGGCTTCTTCGGCGTGGCGCCCGGCACCGGACCGGACACCAACCCGAACGCGGTCGCCGCCCTCTACGCCAACTGCATCTTCACCAACGTCGCGCTCACCGACGACCTGGACGTGTGGTGGGAGGGCCTGACCGAGCAACCGCCCGCACACGCCATCGACTGGCGCGGCAACGACTGGACGCCGGAATCCGGCACGCTCTCGTCGCACCCGAATGCCCGGTTCACCGCGCCGGCGGAGCAATGCCCGTCGATCGCGGACAACTGGCAGGACCCCGAAGGCGTACGGATAGACGCGATCCTGTTCGGCGGCCGGCGCGCGTCGGTGGTGCCCCTGGTCGTCGAGGCGCGCGACTGGACGCACGGGGTCTTCCTCGGCGCCACCGTCTCCTCGGAGACCACCGCCGCCGCGGACGGCGCGGTCGGCCGGCTACGCCGGGACCCGTTCGCGATGCTGCCGTTCTGCGGCTACGACATGGCCGAATACTGGGCGCACTGGCTGCGGATCGGCGAGCGGCCCGGCGCCCGGCTGCCGAAGATCTTCCACGTCAACTGGTTCCGCCGCTCCAGCGGCCGGTGGCTGTGGCCGGGGTTCGGGGACAACAGCCGGGTTCTGGCCTGGGTGTTCGGCCGCACCGGCGGCATCGCCGGCGCCGTCGACTCGCCGATCGGCCTGTTGCCCGCGCCGGGCTCCATCGACCTCACCGGCCTAGCGGTGTCCGATGCGGACATGGCCGAACTGCTGCGGGTCGATGTGGCCGAGTGGCTAGGCGAGGCCGACTCCATCGCCGAGCACTTCGCCCGCTTCGACCGGCTGCCCCGAGCACTGCGCGAGCAGTTGGAGCGGCTGACCCGCGAACTCGCCGACGTGCCCGCGAGCCCGTTGCCCATACCCGAGCCCGTCGTCACCTGAACCCTTGGTGATCGACGCCTTGGCCGTGAAGCGTAGGGAACGGGGCGGACGGTCGAGACCGGCCGCCCCGTGAGCGTTCAGTTTGCGTACTGCAGGGTGAGCTGGACCGTCTTCGGCTTGCCAGGGTTGACCTTCACAGTGGTCGCCGTCGCGAAGTCGGCGCCGCCGTACCAACCGGCCTGGAAGTCGCTGCTGGCGAAGTACTGCAGCCGCACCGGCTGAGCGGCAACCCCGTCGAGGGTGTGCGTACTGCTCATCGTCTTGACGTAGTCGCCGGTCTTGGCGTTGAACACATCGACGTTCAGGTCGCCGTTCCAGACCTGGCCGTCGCTGCTCCTTGCGGCAACGGTCAGGCCGGGCCCGACCTGGGTGAGGGTGGCGTCCGCCTCGCCCGGCGTCTCGACGCCGGCCGTCACGAGGTTTGCGGCCTTGCGGTTGCTCTTGCCGCCCGACCAGTACGAGGCGTAAGTGTTGGTGGCGTAGAAATACGAGAACTGCACCGGCCACGCGTACGGTCCGAGGTTGGGAATGGTGTACTTGCCGTCGGTCCAGTACTCGACGCAGTAAGGCCCCACCGCGCTGTTGCCGTCGCCTGGGCGCCACGGCAGCACCGACGCGCACCCGTCGGTCAGTGACTCGCCGGTCGCCGCGTCGGTGATGACGCCGGTGATCGACGCGGCCGGGTCGAGCTCGATCGTGGGCGCCGCGACCCTCTGGCCGGCCACGACGGTGATCTTCTTGGCCTTGTACTGGCTGCCGGTGCCGCCCTTGGCACCGACCCACTGCAGGCCGTACGAGGTGAACTCCGGATTCGCGAGCAGGGTGTACGTGCCCGGGGCGAGCCCGCCGAGCGTGACGGCGCCGTCATCCTTGGAGTAGTTGTCGGCGCCGTACTGGCACATCTGCGAGGTGAAGGCGCCGAAGGTGAGCGTCAGCGGTACGACGCACACCGACGTCACGGGGTCGCCGGTGGCCCGGTCGAGCACCGTTGTGGTGATGGCCCCGGTCGGCGTCAGCGCGGCCGCGACGTCGGTCATCGTCCCGGCGGCGACCTTGACGCCGTTCAGGGTCTTGGCTGCGTGCAGGCCGTCGCTGGAGGTCACATAGATGTCGTACAAGCCCGGGCCCAGGCCGTCGAGCGCGAGCACGCCGTCGGTGGCGCCGCAGTCGGCCCCGAAGCCCGACGAGAACCGACTCGCGCAGACGGCATCGACCGGTGCGCCGCTCACCGCGTCGGTCGCCGTGAGCCGGACGCCGCCGCTCGGCGCGTACCTGTCGTCGACCTCGGTGGCGGACCCGGCTGCGACGTCGACGACCGTTGCCGAGGAGAAGCTGAACTTCTGGTACGCCCACTGCCACTGCGGGTCGAACCCGGACTGCACGCCGAACTGAACCTTGTACTGCCCCGGTGCGACCGAGGCGAAGGTGTAGTGCCCGTCGGCGCCGGTGATGACCTGGCCTGCGGAGCCGCCCGCGGTGGTCCAGAGGTTCACCGTGACCGGACCGCCGCCGGGCCGGGTGATCGTGCCGGTGATGCTGCCGGCATCGTCCGCATACGCCGCGCCGGCGGGAACCGTCGTGCCGGTCGCCAGAACGGCGGCCGTCACCGCGAGAACCCGCCCCAACCTGCCCAGTCTCATGTGCCCTGTTCCCCGCTCCCCAGTGGCGTGTCGGTGGATTCTGGCACGCACGGGGCGGTCGCGCTGCCCCGGTCATAGAGGCCGATCTCACTTTCTCGCAGCCGCGGAACGGGGCATCGCGAACGTCCTCGGCTGGCTAGGATCGCCTCGCCCGACAAGCAGAAGGGGACTCCCGTGAGAGTCGCTGTCCTCACCGCCGTCGTCATGGGAGTGACCGCAATCGTGGCCACCCCTGCCCTGGCTGACACCGCCGCTACGCCGCCGCCGCAGTTCAGCGTCGGGCCTTCGCTGTACGCGTATACCGACAGCGCCACGCCCGGCGAGACGACGTACTACCCGAGCGGCGGTGAGACGCCCGTCGGGACCTGGACCGACGGGGACGGCGTCACACATACCAGCCGGGTCTACGCGAGCTTCGACGTGTCCGGCGTAAACGCCGCGCGCCTGCAGCAGGCGATCGTCGAACTGCCCGATCAGAACGGCGACTGCACCGGCACGCGCGACCTGACCGTGCGGCAGACCGCGGCCTTCGACGGCAACACGTGGAGTTCCCCGCCGGCCACCAAGGGCGCCGCCGTCCCGGTCACACCCACGACCTGCGACACCATGCCCACTGCCGATGTCACCACGATGCTCAGCCGCACGCTGTCCGCGCGTGGCGCCACGCTGTGGATCCAGATCCGGGTGCCGCAGGCGCACGAGGCAGACCCGGCCTACCAGCGCACGCTCTCCTTCAACGACGTACGCCTGCAGGTGACGCTCACCAACCAGGCGCCGCTGCAGCCCACCAAACTGTACGAGTACAACGACAGCACACCCTGCTCAGCCGACTTCGCGGCGTACTCGGACTTCTCGGTGTTCGCGGACATGGTCGACCGGGATCGCGACCCGTACGACACTCTGACGCCCGCGTTCGAGTACTGGCCGGTCGCCGACCCGTCAGCGGTCGCCCCGCTCACCACCGGGATCGAGACGGGCGGCAACGGCACGTTCGGCGTCGGCAACGTGCCGGGCAAGGCGCTGGCCGAGGGGACGTACGGGTGGCACGCCCGAGTCTTCGACGGGCGTGCGTACTCGCCGTGGAGCGCGACCTGCGTGTTCACGATCGACCACACCGCGCCGAACGCGCCGACGGTCGCCTCACCCGACTACCCCGAGGACACCGCCACACCGGTCAACAGCACGAATCTCACCGGCACATTCCTGTTCACGGCGAACGGCTCGGCCGACGTCAACCGCTTCGGCTACGGGCGGGACGGTGGCCTCGAGGGCGTCGTCAGCGCCGATCAGCTCGGCGGCGCCGCGATCCTGAACTGGGACCCGCCGTCCGGCCGTCACACGCTGACCGTCTGGAGCTACGACGCCGCGGGTAACCGGTCCGCGCCCCGCAGCTACGTCATCAACGCGGCCTGACCCGACGACGCCACCAGAGGCAGGTCCACGACGCGAAGCCCGGCGCGTGCCTGGCCTTCACCGTGCCTGGACGTGCCGACGGTGAACCTGACCCTTGGCAGGATCCGCTCGTCGATCTTTACGCGGAGTACCGACGGTTCCAGGCCGACGGCTTCGGGCGGCTTGGCAACGATGTTGAGGAGAGCGACCTTTTCGCCCAGTCAAGCCTGGTTGAGGTCGCTGCGACGACTCTCGAGGTGGCGCTTGCGGTTCCTGACGGCGAGACCTACTGGCGGTGGAGTCGGTCGCACGGATCCGGCCGCTTCATCGACGGTCTTCCCTCAGATAGGCGGAGTGAGATGCGCGCCCGCCTGGTGGAGCGACTCGACGAGATGCCGAATTTCATGCTGCGCCGTTCCGCGACTCTTTGGACGGCTCGCAAACCGTAGAACAGCACACTAGAGGTCGAGCACGATCGGGCCGTGCGGGCGGGCCGTGCAGATCAGGACGTTGCCGGCGGTGGGTGGGTCGACCGGTGCGGGGTCGTAGCGCACCTCGCCGGACAGCAGCCCGCTTTCGCAGTTGTGGCAGACGCCGGCGCGGCACGACCAGCGGACCGGCACGTCGCACGCCTCCGCGAGTTCGAGCAGGCTGGCGTACCGGTCGGGCCACGCCACGGCCAGGTCACTGCGCGCGAACGACACCTGCGCCCCGGCGCCGGGCTGGCCGGTCGGCGGATGTGGCGGGCGCGCCGGCGTCGCGGCGATGCCCGGCGTCAGCGCCGCCCGGGCGCCGAACACCTCGGTACGCACCTGCGTTGCCGGGATGCCCACGGCGGTGAGAGCCGCGGTCACGTCGGTGAGGAACGCCGTCGGTCCGCAGATGTACGCCTCCGCGTCCGGCTGCAGGTCCAGCCCGCGCAGCAGTTCCGCGGACAGGTGGCCGGCCGAGTCGAACTCGTCGCCCGGCTCCGGATGGCTGAGGCACACGTACGAACGGGCCGCAGGCAGGCGCGCGAGCAGTGCGGCGCACTCCGCGGCGAACGGTCGGGCGGCCCCGTTGCGGGCCGCCTGCAACCACCACACCTGTCTCGGGGAGCCCTCGGCGGCCAGCGCGTGCAGCATGGCCAACACCGGCGTGGCGCCGACGCCGCCACTGACCAGCAACACCGGTGTGGCGCCGGCGGCGAGCGTGAACGTTCCGCGCGGCGCCGCGACCTGCAGCTCAGCACCGACCCGCAGGCGCGAATGCAGGTACGTGCTGACCACGCCGTGTTCCTCGCGCTTGACGCTGATCCGGTACTGGCCGGCGCCGGGCGCCCCGGACAGCGAGTAGCTGCGTACGAGTGGCGCGGCGTCCGGCTCCGGCCGCACGCGTACGGTCAGGAACTGGCCGGGCAGCGCCGCCGGCGCCTGCGCGCCGGACTCCTCGGCCAGCAGGATCGAGGTGATCGTGGTGCTCTCCGGCTCGATCGCGGTCACCCGCAGCGGCCGGAACCCCGGCCAGGCCGGCGGCGGCGCGGTCGCGACCAGCCCCGCGTTGCCACCGCCGGACGCGGCGGGCGCGTCGCGCATCGCTCGGAACGACGCCCGCCAGCCCGGGCTCAGCGCCGGGATCCGCAGCGCCCGCTCGATGTCCGTACGGGCGTGCCCGGGCAGGTAGAGCAGCCCGTCCACCTGCGCGATCGTCATCTGCTCGGCGCCGTCGGCGACCTTCACGATCTCGTCGTCCGCGGTCACCAGGCCCTCGGTGAGCACGCGGAGGTAGAACCCGGGCCGATGATGCTGCACGAGCAGCGCCGGGATCCGGGGGTCGGCCATCCGGATGCCGACCCGGTAGCAGGTCACCCGCGGCTGGGTAACCTCGAACAGCGCCTCACCGATCCGGTATCGGTCTCCGATGCACACCTCGTCGTCGCCGAGCCCGTCGACGGTGAAGTTCTCGCCGAACTGTCCGTAGGTGAAGTCGTCCCGATGCAGGAAGTCCTGCCAGTGACGATACGAGTCGAGTTGGTAGACGAAGACCGCCCGCTGCTCCCCACCATGGCCGCCCAGGTCACCCTGACCGTCGCCGTCGACGTTGAGCCGACGCACCGCCACCGGCCCCTCGACGGGCGCCTTCCACACCCCGGTGAAGACCGTACGGCCCTGCCAGGACACGTTGCGGGGCAACCCGACGTTTACCGATCGCAGTACGGCCATCGGCCATCCTCCACTCGAGCCGAAGGGCGTGCGGTCCTGGCGCCTCGCGGTTGGCAGCCACGACGAAGGCTACTCAGGCCGAGGCGTCGACGGCGGCGGAGAGCAACAACAGGCAGTTCGGCCACAACCCGTCGAGGCGCCGCGTGTCGTTGTACAGCTTCGCGAACAACACCTGACCCTCCAACTGCGCCACGACCGACCGGGCCGCCTCACGCGCGTCGGCCACACCCACCTCACCACGCTGCCGCGCCTGAACAATGACCTCCTCCACCATGTCCACCTGCGCCTCGAAAATCTCCTGGAGACGCCCGCGGATCGGCTCGGTCTGGTTGCTCAACTCCAGCGTCAGGTTCCCGAACAAACAACCCGACACCGACCCGCAGTCCCGCTGCCCCGCCCGCAGACAGGCCTCGGTCTCCTGGAACAACTGCCGAAGCCGCCGCAACGGCGCCCTCCTGCTCCCCAGGATCCGCTCCCAGTCGGCGCGCTGAGCACGCCAATGCTCGTCCAGCACCGCCAGCGCAAGAACTTCCTTGGACTCGAAGAAGTAATAGAAGCTGCCCTTGGGCACGCCCGCGACCTTGCAGATCTCGGCAACACCGAGAGCGGAATAACCACGCAGCTCGACAAGCGACCGCGCGGCGCTGAGAACCTTCTCCCTGGCATCGCTGGTCCGTCCCATGCCGCAAGTTTACGACCGTTCATCTACCTCGAACACCTCGGCTGCCCACCCGCTACGGCGAACGGCCCGGGAGACTGACCCCGGGCCGTTCGCGGCGCACTATCGCAGGATCTGCCGCGCCGTCTTGACGTAGGCGCCACCGACGTCCTCGATCAGGCCCGCGCTCACGGTGAACGCGTTCTTGGCCCACGGGTACCGTGTGATCTTCGCGGCGTCCTTCTCGAACGCCACGATGTCGGCGATGCCGCGCTCGTACATGTTCACCGCCAGCGTGCCGACCTCACGGCCGATACGCCCGGTGTGCTCGCGACGGGCCTCGGGACGCGTGACCTCCTTCGCCGGCTCGGTGGACCGTACGGGCTTGGTGTTCATGGTCGTCATGACTCTCGCCTCCTCTCATCCTCAATTAGCAGGTTAGCCATCGGTTGCTAACACCAGCAGAGGCCTTGGTCCCGGGTTGCCGCCCGACCGCGTGCCCACCGGTCCCGCCGCGGCCGGACCAAATCCCTGTCCAGCGGTTCACCCGACCAGGAAGACCGGGCAGTACGCGTGCTGCACCATGGACCGGCCGATCCAGCCGCTCGACTTCACGGGCAGACCCAGGAGCCCGGAGCGTCCGACGACGACCGCAGCCGCGTTGTTCGAGGCGTCGATCAGGGCCGAGGCCGGGTCGCCGGCGACCTCCCGGTGGTGCACCCGCACCCCGTCGACCGCGTCGAAGCGATCGGCCCGCGCGACGTTCTTGCCGGCGTGCAGCATCACCAGGTCGCAGCCGCGTAGGCGCGCCTCCGCCAACGCGAACGCGACGGCCGGGCTCTGCGCATGGTCGACGCCGACCACGATCGGGCGGTTGCCGAACTCGGGGCCGGGCGGCCAGCCGGGAACGCGGACGACCAGGACAGTCCCGGGATGGTTCGCGGCGACCCGGTCACCCACGCTGAGACCGAACTCGGTGCCCACCGCGCTGTGCCGGTGCCCGACCACGACCAGGTCCGCCGCCCTCGCCTCGGCCGCCAGCAGCGGCGACGGCGAGCCCACGGCCAGGCGGCAGGTCACCGCGACCGACGGCAGGTACGCGTGCACCCGGTCGGTGAGCCGTTCGAGCAGGCGCGCGCCGGCGTCGCGCGACGGCTGACGTATCCCACCGGGTCGCTGCACATGCAGAATGCGCAGGTCCCAGCCGCGCATCTCGGCCTCGATCGCGGCGTGGTCGACCGCGGTGTAGCTGGTCGGCGTGTCGTCCACGCCGACCAGGACCACTCCGGCCTTCGCGACGGCCCCGGCGGGTGTCGGGTCCACGGCCAGAACCGGACGAGGCCGCTCATCAGGCAGGTAGCCGACCGCACCCAGATACCGATTGACCGCATCGCTGTAGCGTGTGGCACGTCCCAAGTCCGCTACGCCGCTGATCGCGTCCCGCTGCGCGTGGGACGTATCGAGATCGCTCATGGCCGGCCTCCCGAAGCTGTGCTTCCGCCTCCAGCAGAACCCGGCAGCAGATCCGACGCCAGTGTCCTTGGTCCCTGCCCGTCGGGCATGCGGTCCGACTTCTCCGCGCCACCGCGACCTGCGCATTGTGCACGCCTTCACCTGGCCGCTGCCCGGAACTGAGCACATCCGTGCCGCTCCCGTACAGATGCCGGGTCTGCCCGGTCTCCTCCGCGGCATCGTTGCGTCGTGGTGTGACGTACGGGCCAGTGCCCGGGGGCCACACGACCATGGCGCACCACGATCGACGCGTGTTTGGCTGCGCCCATGAGCAATGACATCCTCGCGCGCACGGACGCCGGCGCCGCGGAACGGCAGGCCATCGACCAGGTGATCCAAGCGTTGACCACCCGGTTTCCCGAGGTGCCCGCACGATCGATCACCGAGCGGGTACGCCGGGCCCACGACCGGTTCGCGGGCGCGCCGATTCGCGACTTCGTGCCCGTGCTGATCGAACGCGAGGTCCGCGTCGACCTCGTGACCGGGGTACGCGGCCCACTGGCGGACAACCTGCTGGACTGAGCCATCCGGTGGCACAGAGGCCCCCCACGCAGCGCCGCCGTGTCATCCGAAGTGGGCGAGGTCGAGCGCGCCTTGCAGGGACTGCTGGTATCCCTCGCTGGTGTAGGTAGCGCCGCCGACGGAGTCGATCTGGGCCTTCTGGGCGGCTAGCGCTTCGGCGCGCAGTTGGGGGAGCGCGTCGGCGGCGATCTGGATGCTGCGGTCGTCGCCGGACGGGTGTTGCAGCGTCTTGACGCCGGTGATCCGCTTGCCGGAGATGGTGACCTGGACCTGCACCGGGCCGTATCTGGTCCGCGCAGTGGGGCCGTTGACGGTGATCGAGGCCGGTTTCGCCGGCGCCGCCTTCGGGGTATGACTGCTGGCTTTGTCACTCTTGCTGGCTTTGGCGTCGGGGGTCGGCGCCGCGCCGGCGACGATGCCGGGAGGGGCTGCGCCGGCGTCAGCAAGACCGGCGTTGGTGCTGCGAGTGCTGGTGCGGTAGCTGAACAGCATGATGACGGCGGCGAGCGTCGAGGTGATCATCAGGGTGATGCGGCGCATCGTCAGTTGCCCTCTCGGTCGGCGGTCGGTGTCACCAGGCGAATTCTTCGATGTGAATGTGGTCCGACCGCACACCGGCCTCGCGCAGGGTGGTGCGTGCGGCGTCCATCCAGGGCGGCGGGCCGCACAGATATGCCTCGTGGTCGGCGACGTCCGGCACCAGCCACCGCAGCGCGTCGAGCTCGGTCAGATGCGCGTACGGGTCGGGCAGCCAGGAGTCTCGGGCCGGCCGGCTGCCGTGCAGGTAGATGACGCGGACGCCGTAGTGCTGGGCGTAGGCGTCGAGTTCGGTGCGGAACACCGCTTCGTCGTGGCTGCGTACCCGGTAGAGCAGTGTTGTTTCGGCGGCGGCCGGCACCAGGTCGTCGAGCAGGGCTCGCATGGTGGTGATGCCGACGCCGGCCGCCATGAGTAGCACCTTGCGGCGGCTGCGGTCCGCGGCGGTCATCACGCCGAACGGTCCCTCGATCAGCACCCTGGTGCCCGGCCGCAGGGTGGCCGCCCGGCCGCTGCCGTCGCCGAGGTCTTTCACCGTGATGCGCAGCAGGTCACGGCGGGGTGCGGCGGACAGCGTGAAGGGGTGCGCCCGGGACCAGCCGGGCCCGTCGAGGAACCGCCAGAGGAAGAACTGCCCGGCCCGCGCCGGTAGCCGGTCCAGCCGGTGCCCCTCGAGGTGCAGGGACACGACGCCGGGCGCCTCGGGAACGACGGCTGCCACCCTGAGCCGGTGATAGGACGACCGCCAGATCGGCAGTCCGACCCGGCACACCAGCACCGCGCCGAGCGTGGCGGCGTAGGCAGTCCACCAGTAGAGCCGGGCGGCGACGGAGGAGATGAAGTCGGCGCCGGTCCACAGCTGGTGCGGGAGGGCGAGCCCGACGCCGAGGTAGGCATACAGGTGGATCAGGTGCCAGGTCTCGTAGCGCTGCCTGCGCCGCGCCGCCCGGATGGACGACGCCACGACCACCATCAGCAGGCCGGTTCCGGCCGCGGCCAGCAACATCCCCGGGTACGTCACGACCAGGTCCCATGCCTCACCGACGACACCGCCGTGACCGGCCTGCGCATAGCCCACCGTGATCAACAGCACGTGGGCCACCATCAGCCAGAACGACGCGAAGCCGACCAGCCGATGACGCCGGGCCAGAGTGTCCTGACCATAGCTGCGCTCGACCCAGGGAATCCGCGCCATCAGCAGCACCTGCAGCAGCAGCAGGTCCGAGGCGATCAGCCCGGTCAACCGGCCGAGCGACGTCGCGGCGCCGCCCAGGCCGGACAGGTTCTGCACCCCCCGGTTCGACAGCCACAGCGCAACCACCAGCGCGACGCTGAGCAACGCCGCCGAGCCCGCCACATCCGCCCACCAGCGCCTCGGAGGGGGCGGCCCGGGCACCCGTCGCGACCGCGACCGCGCCGGAGCCGCGACTCTCCCCATAGAACTGGTCGCTGGCATGCGCGGTCCTCCCGGTCGGCTGTGGCGAATATCTGGCCGACCAAGCCTTTCCTGCCGAAAATGGGAGAATTCCCAGAAACGACTTGCGACCGTCACTCCTTCAGGTGACCGCCTGTCGCGAACCATGCCCGGCGAACAGGGGATCAGCGCTCCAGCATCGAACGATAAGCTCGTCCCTCGACACCTTGCCGAAGATCGGCGCACCGGCGACGCGGGCTTGGCAGCATGTGTCCTGCACCCCGTTCGGCGAGCGGTCCCTGGCCCGCTCGGCCAGGGACCACCCGTTCTCACCCGCCGGCGGCGACAGCCTCAGCCGTCACGAAGCCGGTTCACGCAGCTCAGGAACTGGTCTGCACTAGCTGCCATTGCTGATCAAGCGAGCCGGTGTCGGTCCACTGAACGACCTGCGCGCCCTGCGCGGTGGAGCCGCCCGACACCCCGAGCACCTTGCCGCTGTTGACGTTGAGCACCTTGTAGTAGGAGCCCGTCGCGACCAGCTGCCATTGCTGATCGTTCGACTGTGTCTCGACCCATTGCACGGCGTTCGCGCCGTTCGCCGTGCCCGCCTGCCAGATGCCCAGCACCCGGCCGCTGTTCTTGTTGCCGCCGATCAACTTGTTGCCGTTGGTCAGCGTCCACAAGTGCCACTGCTGGTCCGCGGTGCCGCTGTCAGCCCACTGGATCACCGAGGCTCCGTCGAGGTACGACCCACCGCTCACCGACAGCGCTTGTCCGGACGCCCGGTTGATGAGCTTGTAGTACGCGCCGGCCGAGTTGCCCAGGTCGAGCTCCGCATAGCGGACCGGACCGGTGGTGCAGCAACTGCCCCAGTTCGCCTGAAGGATCGCCAGGCGCTTCGTGCCCGAGACGTACTGCAGGTCGCGGCTGTAGCCGGAGGAGATCGCCGTCTTCTGGTCGACCCACGTGCCGGTGCTGCTGCCGCTCTCGTCGACCCACACGTCGCTGCTGCCCGAGGAGTTGAAGACGAGCCGACCGTCGGGCAGGCGCACCGTGACAGGGCTGCCGCCGCCTCCCGGCGCGGCCGTCCCGAGGTTGCTCGGGTCGCAGCTCAGCGGGTTGGTGCAGAATTTCATCCGGGTGTTCGCGCCACCGCCCCAGTACTCGTAGGTCATCATCCACTTGCCGTCCGTGGTCTGGACCATGTTGGTCATACCCGGCCGGCCGCTGTAGTAGCTCGTCGAGACGTCCGCGACCTCCGAGGACCAGTTGACGCCGTCGGTGGAGGTCTTGTGCGCGAGGATCTGCCCGCCCTCACCGGAGACGCCGAAATTCGCCTCGTTCTCGTCCGAGAAGTACGCGACCAATTGGTTGCTGTACACCATCAGATACGGCTCCCAGACGGAATCCTGCGTCTGGTTCGGTCCCGTCACGATGACGCTGCGCGGCGTCCACGTCACGCCCTGGTCAGTGCTCGATTCGAGCGCGATGGCGATGTTCTGCCGGTTGCCGTTGCCGTTCGTGGTCGGCGTGGCGTCCAGCCCAGAGACGACGCTGGCGAGCAGGAGCGTGCCGGCCGCCATGCTCCCGATAGCCTGCGGCAGAACGTAGAAGTAAGGGTTGGTCCACGCGCTCGTGTAGTTGGCGAACGCCGAATTGCTCGTCAGGTACGCCGGCGCCTTCAGGTTCGTCAGCTTCTGCCAGGTGTTGCCGTTGTCGTCGCTCTTGTAGATCGGCATTGTCTGCCCGACGACAGCGCCTTCGTCGTCTTCGAACGTGGCGACGATCCGTCCGCTGGGCAACTGCGCCGACTTCGGATACAGCACGCACGGGAACTTGTTGCAGCTGGCGGTGTTCGTCGGCGTGTACAGGCTCTGCACGACCGGCTGGTAGGCGTACGCGCTGGTCGGGATCAGCACACCGGCCAGCAGGATGCCGAGCGCAGCCGCGATCACTCTCATCGCGGCGGTCCGTATCGATGTCGATTTCATCGCGTTCCTCTGACGACGGCTGGGCACGCCGGGTTGGCGATGCACTTTCACCAAGTTGGGCATTGGGGATTTCCTCGCGTAGATACGCGCCAGGACCGTGATGCCTGGCTCAGGGGGGTGGCGTCCGCCGCGCGAGATCTAGATCACGGACTGCCATTGACCGAAGTCTTCGATATCGCGACGGAACACTCAAGGTTTACGAAAAGTTTTCGTTGCGCGTTCGTTTCCCTCACTGGTCGAAGCCGCTACGACGCTGCAGGTAACGGCGCCGCGCCGGGGCAGCTCAGCCGATGGTGACGACCCGCGCCCAGTCCGGCGGTCAAACCGCCGCCGAGCATTCCCTCTTTCCCCTTCACTTTGGTTCCTCCCTGCCGATGAGGGCTGAGATAGACCAGGCAGAGAAGGGCGGTGCCCGGTGATCAGTACAGGCGGTGAAGCCGAACTCGCGCTTCGGCCGTTGCCTCCCGAGCGCGGCCGCGCCAATCTGGTCGCCGTCGATCACCGGCCGCTGGGCATCAGTCCGGACGGGTGGCCGCCACCCTCGATGCCGGCGGGTCCGCAGGCCGAATCGTGGTTCACGCTGGCGCACGCCACGCATCTCATCGCCCGCGGAGACCTGCGCCCCGAGCACGTCGTGCTCTACGTCGACGAGCCTTCGGCCGCCGCGACGGCGTTCACCCAACTGGACGCCGCGGGATTCACCGGATCGCTCAGTGTGCTACTGCCGCGGACCGGCGTCGATCGGTATGTGCGGACGCTCCAGCAGTTGCAGACGGCGATCGACAACATTCCGGCGCCCATCTTCAGCAAGGACTCGGGCGGCGTGTACGGGGCCTGCAACAAGGCGTTCGAGGAGTACGTCGGAATCTCCCGCGACAAAATCATCGGGCGTACGGTGCACGAGATCTGGCCTCCGAGCCTGGCGGGTGTGTACGCCGCCGCCGATCAGGCCCTCATAGCGGCAGGCGGCAGCCAGATCTACGAAGCCCGGGTCCGGTACGCCGACGGCTCGCTGCATGACGTCACCTTCTACAAGGGCGCCTTCACCGACGATCAAGGTGGCGTGCAGGGTTTGGCCGGGGCGATTCTCGACATCACCGAGCGTCGTCTCCTGGAGACGAAGTTGCGGGAGCTGGCCGAGCGCGACCCGCTGACCGGAGCGGCGAACCGCGCGCTGTTCACCCGCCGGCTCGAGGAGGCGTCCGGCCGGGCCGCCGAGGAGAAGCCGCCGGCCGTGCTCCTCATCGACCTCGACGACTTCAAGATCGTCAACGACACCCTGGGACACGACGCCGGCGACAGACTCCTCATCGCCGTGACCGACCTGCTGCGCCACAACGTCCGGACCGAGGACACGGTGGCACGGCTCGGTGGGGACGAATTCGCCGTACTCCTGGAGAACGTCCCGGAGCCCGCCCTCGATCCGCTGGTCGAGCGGATCCTCGCCGCCTTCGTTCAGCCGGTCTCGGCGGGCGGCTGGCCCCTGACCGTACGAGCCAGCATCGGGGTGGCCCACGGCCGACGCGGTGATTCCGGCGCGGACCTGCTGCGTGGCGCCGACATCGCGCTCTACCTCGCCAAGGAACAGGGCAAGGGCCAGTGTGCCCGCTTCCGTCCGGGCATGAAGGTCGCCATCCTCGAGCAGGCGGAGCTGCTGGACGGGCTCGGTCAGGCCCTGGCCCGCAACGGCGAACAACTTCACGTTGCGTACCAGCCGATCTTCAAGATCGACGACGGCAGCGTGACCGGGGTGGAGGCCCTGGCCCGTTGGCGACGTTCCGATGGCGGTTCGGCGCCGGCGGGCGTCTTCGTCCCGGTGGCCGAGCGCAGCGGTCTGATCATTCCGCTCGGACAGTGGGTGCGCGAGCGCGCCTACCGGGAAGCCGACGGCTGGCGGAGCCTGGGCGAGGATATCGGGCGGCCGGACATCCACGTGAACGTGTCCGTGCAGGAACTACGCCAACCCGGCTTCCTCGACGAAGCGCAGCGGATGCTCACCACGGTGGGTCTGGAACCGAACCGCCTGGTCATCGAGATCGTCGAGGCCGCGCTGTCCGGCGACGCCGTCATCGCGCGGAACCTGCACGGCATCCGGGACCTCGGCGTGCGCATCGCGCTGGACGAATTCGGCGCCGGCCCGGGGTCCCTGGCGGTCCTGGCCGACGCTCCGGTGGATGTCGTCAAGGTGGGGAAATCGCTCCTCGACCAGGTCACCGAGTCCGACCGCCACGCCCGCGTGGCCGGGGCTGTCCCCGGGTTGGCGGAGAGTCTCGGGATCGAGGTCATCGCCAAGGGCGTGGAAACCGCATCGCAGGCGCGGCTGTTGCACGAGCTGGGATATCGCTTCGCACAGGGCTTCTACTACGCTCGGCCGCTCTCCGCGGAGGACGTTCGGCTCGTTCTGGCCGCGGGCCACGGGGGAAGCACCACCGGCCGACCCTACTGACGGCCGCGGCCGGGCCCGCTACCGGTGCCGGTTGAGCAGGTTGCGGGCGACGGCCGCGACGGTCGGTAGGTGGTCGAGGTCCACGATCTCGAGCGTCGCCGACGACCGGGCGCACACCGCGCGACCATAACCGCCACCGACGATCACCGCCGCGAACTCGCCGGGCACCGGGTCGTCGAGCAGGATCACCGACCGGGCCTTCCCGGCCAGTTCCTGCAGAGAAACCGCGACCCCGGGGAAGCCGGTGTCGGGGAAGGACACCACCACCACGGCAGCGCCGTCGTCCGCCGCGAGAACGTGGCGCAGCCGGGTGACAGCAGCCGTAACGGAGTCGGTGGCGCCGGTGACGACCGGTCCGCGGCTCGCGGCGACCTGGAACGGGGTGCCGGCCGGCTGGTGGAATTCCGGTCGCGGCGCCCGCAGAACGCTCGCCGCCGCGTGGTCGAAGGGATGGTTCGCCTGGGCGATGGGCTCGGGCCGCCCGAACAGCCAGCCCTGTCCCCAGGCTGCCCCCAACCCTCGCGCGGCGACCAGGTCGTCCTCGGTCTCGATGCCCTCGGCGATCACCACGGCCCCGGTACGCAGCGCTTCGGCGCGAACCACCGCGCACACCGCCTGAGTCGCGGGGGCATGCGGGTTGCGGACCAGGCTCATGTCCAGCTTGATCACTTCAGGTTCGAGGACCGGGAGGAAGAACAGCGACATCGGGTCGACGCCGACGTCGTCGAGCGCGATGCTGTGACCCCAGCCCTGAAGACGGCCAGCCAGGCGCAGCATGCTGCCGGGCACCGCCGGCAGCCCCCGCTCGGTGAACTCGAGAACCTTCCGGAATGGCAATCCTCGGTAGACCATCTCGAGCATCCGGGATGACACCGGCTGGTCGAGCACGCCCGGCTCGGCATTGATGAAAAGCAAGGGCGGCGGAACCGGCGCCGTGAGGCCGCATTCCACGGCGCGTTCGGCGCAGAGCATGTCGAGCTCGCCGTAGCAGCCCGCGTCGCGGGCCGCCGCGAACAACCGGTCCGGGAACTCCAGGGGCGTGCCCGCGGGACCGCGGGCGAGCGCTTCCAACCCCACCATGGTACGGGTGCTCAGGTCCACGATCGGCTGGTACAGCGGCCGGATCAACCGCTCGGCCACCACCTGGCCGATCGAGACGTGGCTGACCGGCGGCACCGCGCCAGAAGTTTGGACGGTCTGCGTCATCAGTGCCCCCATGTCGGAGAGAGTCAGCAGGCCTATCGGCTACCTGACGGCCGAGCCAAGGAAGATCCACGGCTGCCTACCTGTCCTTTCCGAGAGATCGACGGCCGTCACGGCAGAATCTCGACGTACCCGTCGGTTCCATGCACACGGATCCGCTGCCCATCGGAGATCAGCCGAGTCGCGTCCAGCACACCGACGACGGCCGGCAAGCCGTACTCCCGCGCGATCACGGCGCCATGGGTCATCAGGCCGCCCACCTCCGTGACCAGACCCGTGATCGCGACGAACAGGGGTGACCAGCTCGGGTCCGTGTAGGCCGTGACCAGGATGTCGCCCGCTTCGAGATCGGCCTGCGCCAGGTCGTGGATCACCCGGGCCCGCCCTTCGACGGTTCCGGCGGAGACCGGCAGGCCGACCAGGGCGCCGGCCGGCACGTCGGCACGCCGGTACGCCCCGTCGACGGCCTCGCCGTCGGACGTGAGCACCCGGGGCGGCCTGAGCGCGTGGTACGACCGGAACGCCTCCTTGCGCTGCCGGATGAGCCGGTCGTCGGAGAGGTTGGTACGCGCGACGTCGTGGAGCTCCTGGAACGTGAGGTAGAAGATGTCCTCTTTGTCGGCGAGCACGTGGGCCCGCACAAGGCGCTCGGCCTCGTCCAGCAGGGCCAACTTGTAGACGAAGTAGCGACTGACGATGGCGTACTTCGGATATTCCCGATAGCCGATGAAGGTCCGGACCCGGTCGATCATCCGACTGGTCTCGTCGGCTTTCCGCTCCCCGTCCGGCAGGGCACGCAAGCGTTCCAGGAGATCCTGCCGTTTCCGCTCCGCCTCCTGCCGCCCCTGCTCGAAGCGACGCCCGCCGGCGCCCGGCTCGAAGAGCCTGATGTTGTCGAGGATCAGGGGCACGAGCGTGCTGGGACGTTCGCGCCAACGCGGCCTCGTAATGTCGATCTCGCCGGCGCAACGCATGCCGTACCGGTCGAGGTAGGCCTCGATGGCGTCGCGCGCCTCGGTCCCGCCCGCGAGCTTCGGCAACTCGTCCAGGAAGCCCTCGTCCTCGACGCGCCGCAGGAAAGCCACCACCTCCGGATGCGGGCGGATCACGTCCGCGACGTCGAGCAGCGCCAGCCCCATCTCGGAGGTGATGTTGTTCGGTGCGGACAGGGTGAGCGTGTCCGCCGCGTTCTTCTCGCCCAGCCATTCCCCGAGTTGGTCGTTGAGCCACCAGGTGGCCTCCATCCCCGCCATGATCGCCTGCGTGTTCAGCGGGTCGCCGAGGAGCCGCTTGTGCCCTTCGAAGGCCTCCAGCAGGAAGTCGAAGAGCTCGGGTCCGGTCTTCGTCCGGATGTCGCGGCGCAGGGCCGCGAGGAACGCCCGGCTCCGCTCGATCAGCTCGGTGACGATGGCCGGATCGTTCTCGATCGGGGCGGGCCGGGCGCCGTCCGGCGGCCCACCGGGACCCCCGTCCGGAAGCATCGGGACGAAGTCGCCGTTTCCGAGAACGGTCTCCAGCGCGTCCCTGGTCAGCGGGTCGGATCTCCCCACGATCGCCAGCAGGCCGGCGCGGCTTGCCGGCGCGGCCAGACGCGGGGTGGCGTCGACGAACAGCCGCCCACCGGCCTCCAACATCGGCGCCATGGCCGTCAACTGCCACATGGAGACGCCCAGCGGCTTCATGGGGTCGGTCATCATCTGCTGGTGGCCGACGGAGAGGTACACGTGGTTCCGTCCGTCGCCGGCCTCGGGGATGGGGAACAGCGTGGTGATCGGCCGGCTCTGCACGATCTGGAAGCCGTCGTCGACCAGGCACCATTCGATGTCCTGCGGCCGGCCGAAGTGCGCCTCGATCCGCCGCCCGAGCCGGACGAGGCGCACGGCCTGCTCATCCGTCAGCGCCGGCTGCTCCTGCCGCTGAGGGTCGATCGGCAACTCCCCGACCCCGCCCGCCGGCAGGGCCTGGATGGCGATTTGCTTGGCGGCGACGGTTCTGGCGACGACTTCGCCGTCGCGCACCTTGAAGACGTCCGGGTTCACCAGGCCGGAGACCAGGGCCTCGCCGAGCCCGAAGCCGGCGTCCACGGTGGCGACCCTCCGGTTGCCCGTGACGGGGTCGGCGGTGAACAGGATGCCGGCCGCCTGTGGGAAGACCATCTGCTGCACGACCACGGCCATCTGGACCTTCCGGTCGTCGAAGCCGTTGCGCAGGCGGTAGGTCACGGCCCGCTCGGTGAACAGCGACGCCCAGACTCGGCTGACCTGCCGCAGGATCCCGGCCGCGCCTACGACGTTCAGGTACGTGTCCTGCTGGCCCGCGAAGGAGGCCGTCGGCAGATCCTCGGCCGTCGCGCTGGATCGGACGGCGTAGGCCGCCGGCCCGCTGGGCCGTGCGAGCGCGTCGGTGACAGCCGCAGCCAGATCATCGGGGACGGCGACCCCCTCGACCGTCTGACGGATCTGCCCGCTGAGCGTACGGATCGCCTCCCGGTCGTCCGGGTCCAGGCGCGACAGTCGATCAAGTTGATCGTCGATCGCCGGCGCCTCTGCCATGATCCGCCGAAAGGCGGCCGTCGTCACGCAGAAGCCGGCCGGCACGTGGATGCCTTCGAGCCGCGACAACTCCCCCAGGCCTGCGCCCTTGCCGCCGACGACCGCGACCTGCGTCTCGCCAACCTCTTGAAGATCCAACACGTACTGCTCGATCATGGCGATGCCTCTCCGACAGCCGCGTTCCGTAGTGTCCCGCTGACCTCGATTTTCGTCGGCCCGACGTCCGCGGTTGGTGCGTCAGCGGACGATTCTGCGGCACGACCGGGGACTTGCCGCAAGCCCCGCGCTCCGCTATACGTTAGGAAGGGCAAGGAGACGACTCCCTGCCCTTCGCTTTGGGCCGTCCGACCGCCCGGGACGACGACGTCAGGGCGTCAGACGCCGGACTGCCAGCCCGGTGATCGCCGCCATGGTCGCGGCCATCAGCAGCCCCGCGAACAGCCCGATCCCGATGACCGCCACAAGCGCCTGGCCCGGATGCCACAACGGCATGCTGACCGCTAGGAACACGGCGAGGCCTCCCAGCCAGGCGATCGCGGTGACGCCGATCCACCGGCCGGCGCGCGGCACGAGGCGGCGCAGGAGAGTCCACTGCGCGGTCCCGATCGAGTTCAGCAACACCGCGCCGAGCAGAACGGCGAGCGGGACGAGCACGCCGGGTGGCCACCCGGCCCAGACCGGGGCGAACGTCGAGGGCGCCAGCCCGATCGCGTACGCGAGAACGGCCGCCGCCGAGGTGACCGCCACCCACCTTCCCGCCGGAAAAGCGGGCAGAACCCGCCTCAACACGACGGCCTGGCCCCACCCGAGCAGTCCCCCTTCGATCGCGCCGGCGGCCAGGAGCGCGGGAACCGACACCGCGGGCGCAGAGCCGGCGGTGAGAGCGCCCACGCCGGCCGGCACCGCGAAACCGACGGCCTCCGCCGCGGTCACGGTCACTATCCAGGAGCGCCAGGTGTTCACGAGTCCACCGTGACCGCGCCTCCGCTCTCGCGTCAGCGGCGAAGGTCCCCATCGGGCGGGACCTTCGCCGCAGGTACGTGACTCGTCGCGGAACGGCCGGGTCGGAGTCCGGTCGCCAGGTGAATCAGACCACCTGCGAGCCCAGCCGGAGGTTGTGCACGTCCTTGTCGTCGAACCCGTAGTCCAGGGTCGAGGTCACGGCGACCACGCCGGGCACTTGCCGGCAGAGCCGCTGCGCGATCTCCATCGAGGACCGGCGATCAACCCGCCCGGCCAACGCGACCGCGCCGTCGGCCACGGCGACCGTCACCGTCGTGGTCTCCTCCGCCAGGAACGGCCGCACCACCTCGGCCTCGATGTCCGACAGGATCTCGGCGTCGGCCCGCAGGTGGACCTTGAGCAGGTCGGCCCGGGAAACGATGCCGACCAACCGGCCCATGTTGTCGACGACCGGAAGCCGCTTCACGCCCTCCCGGTCCATTTGGCGGGCGGCCTCGGCGATCGAGGCGCCGGTGAGCGCCACGACCGGCGGAGCGCTCATCAGGTCGGCGGCGGTCCCGGCCAGGGCCTTGCGGCGCTCGCTACGCCGCCGTCGCCCCTCGAACAGGCGGGGCTCGCCCTCGCCCGCGTACTCGATCTTGCGCAGCAGGTCGGACTCGGACACCACGCCGGTGACCCGGCCGACGGCGTCCACGACGGGCACGGCGCTGAACCCGTTCCCGATCAGCAGATCTACCAGGCGCCGGTAGGACGCGCCTTGATCCACCGACACCACGACGCGGGTCATCACGTCGTCCACCGTCCAGATCCTCATCCCACTCCTCCTCGAGTTGTTCCCGCATTCCACGCTAGGAGGGCCGAGAGACGCCGAGCAGGGCCGAGCGACCCGATGGGACGGGACTCTTGGTAGTTCCCCGCCGTCCGACCGGCGGGAACAGCGGGTTTGGCCGCGCCCGGCTGCCGCGGCGTCCTTCGGCGTAAAGGAGGGACCAAGGCCCCTAACCGGCCAGTCGATCTCGCGCTAAACCGGGTAGCTGAGGCGAAACGCGGGGGTTCCCGGACTGACAGCCGTACCCCGCGTACTGCCCCGAAAGTGGGTTGTTCCATGTCCGCCATCCGGCAACCGCCGCGGAACACCGTCGCGTCGGACGGCGGCCTGCAAGCCAACACTGACCGACTGTTGGCTCGAATGTCGCGCCTTCCCGACGGACATCCTCAGCGCCGCCTGCTCCGCGCGCAAGTGATCGAGCTCAACCTGCCGTACGCACGCCGGCTCGCCGCCAGGTTCGCCCACTGCGGAGAACCCACCGACGACCTCAACCAGGTCGCCGCGCTCGCCCTCACCCTCGCGGTCGACCGGTACGACCCGACACACGGCACCCGGTTTCACGGCTATGCGACACCCACGATCCTCGGCGAACTACGGCGGCACCTGCGCGACACCGGATGGAGCGTGCACGTGCCCCGCTCACTGCAGGAACTGTCCCTGCAGATCAGACAGGCGGACGCGGAGCTGACCAACCGGCTCCGGCACACCGCCACCCCGGCCGAGCTCGCCACCGCCCTGCACATCAGCAAGCAACAGGCGCTGGCCGGGCTACAGGTCACCTGGACCGGCGCCCACCATGCCCTCTCGCTGGACAAGGCAGCCGCTGAGGACTCCTCCGGCCCGACCCTGCTCGACCTCATCGGCGATCCCGACCCCGCGCTGCAGCGTGCCGAGACACAGGTCGCCGTCCGCACGCTGCTCGCCCAACTGCCCGAACGTGAGCGGCGCATCCTCACCATGCGGTTCTACCGTGGAATGACCCAGGCGAGCATCGCCGGTCGCCTCGGCCTCAGCCAGATGCACATCTCGCGGCTGATCAACCAGACCCTCGCCCGCCTCCGCGAACGCGTGCTCACCGACTGAACGACAGCCCCGCCTGATCGCGGATCAGTCCTGTACCGCGGCTCGACGGCCACCTGGGCATCGTCACCGCACGTTGGTGAGCCGCCCGCGTCGCTGTGGCGGATGTCGCACCGCGGACGGCGGCAAATCCGGTGGTCAGTGTACGGGCGGGTCGGTCCGGACGACGGCCGTCGGGCAGTGGGCGTGGAAGATCAGATGCTGGCTGACCGAACCGAGCACCAGGCCGGTAAGCCCACCGTGGCTGCGATCGCCGACGACGACCAGCTGCGCGGTGTGCGACCACTCCCGCAGCAGCAACCCCGCGTTGCCGCGCACGACCTGGCGGCGGACCGGGACATCGGGAAAGCGTTGGCCGGCGCCGGCCAGCGCCTCGGCCAGCACGCGCCGCTCCTGCGCGTCACCGGACCAGAACTCGTGCGTCGTCGCCAGGGTGCGGTCCAGCTCGGTCGAGTCGCTGCCGCTCCAGGCGTGCAGGGCCACCAGCGCGGTACCGCGCAGCGACGCCTCCTCGAGGGCGAAATCGAGAGCCCGCGACGGCTCCACGGAGCCGTCGACGCCCACGACCACCGGGCCACTCGAGCGCGGCTCGCCGCGGACCACGAGCACCGGGCAGGCCGCGTGGCAGGACAGATAGGTCGCCACGGACCCGAACAGCAGACCGCCCATCCCGCGTTCGCCGACCACGAGCAGCTCGGCGCGCCGGCTCTCGTCAGCCAGGACGACCGACGGCCGGCCGGCCACCAGTTCCGTACTCACGGGGATATCGGACGCCACCTTGCCGGCAATCCCGGCGGCCTCGCTCAGGTAGCCGCAAGCCTGTTCCCGGAGGGCGTCCGGCGACGTCTCGGTGACACCGGGCGGCAGTGCCACGGGAAGCTTCGGCCAGGACAGCGCGGAGACGATCCGCAGCGGACGGCACCGGCGTTCCGCCTCGGCAGCGGCAACCTCCACGGCTTCCATGCTGCGCGGTGACCCGTCGACGCCGACGACGATGGCGGCTCCAGCGACAGTCGTCATGACGTGACCTCCATACTCTCGGCCGCGTACCGATCTGTTGCGCGGGATCGGTACGCGCGGTGGGTGTCATGGCCAGGATCCGCCGCCCGCGAGCCTTCTGGCAGGGCCGATGGTCCCGCGCCGGGGCTGCCCGTGTGCACGATGTCGGCGCAGCGCTCAGCCGACGGAAACGGTCACCTCGGGTGGGTCGACGAGGCTGTTGTGAACCGTGCAGTGCCCGGCTACCGCGGTGAGCGCGGGAATGCGCTCGGCGGGAAAGCCGAAGGGTGGGTGGATGGTGACCCGGATCGCGGCGACCCGGGCAGGCCGGTCGGTGGCCATGTCGAAGTCGGCGTGCACGCGCAGTCCGGTGCGGTCGTCGCCGTGCCGCTCGAGGTACCGGCCGGCGTAGAAGGCGACGCACGCGGCGAGCGAGGCGGCGAACAGCTCGGTCGGGGTGGGCGCCTTGTCGGTGCCGCCGGCCTCGACGGGCTGGTCCACGGTGAGGTGGTGGCCGCGTACGTGGATCTCGTAGACGTCGCCGTCGATGTGACCGACGCTCACTTCTCCGCTGGTCATGACGATCTCCTAGATGAACAGCAGTTGGGCGTTGTTGGTCTTTTCGATGAAGTCGGCGGCGTTGATGATGCCCTCGACGCCGTCGTAGAGGTCGGCTTCGGTCAGGCGCATCATGTCGGCGGACATCCGGCACGCCCACAGGTGACCGCCGGAGGCGACGATCTGTTCCAGGAACTCGGGCACCTCGGGGACGCCGACGTCGGCGATCTGCTTCTTCATCTGGTGGGTGGCCATGGCTGTCATCCCGGGCAGACCGCCGACGCCTTGCGGCAGGTGGGTGGCGGTGTTGCCGAGCGGGGTGAACTTCAGGTCGGCCATCCGCGACTTGGTGATCATGTCGAAGCCCCAGAAGGTGAAGAAGAGATGGGTCTCGACGCCTTCGCCGAGGGCGGCGTTGGCGAGGATGAGGCCGGGGTAGGCCATGTCGAGGTTGCCCTTGGAGCAGATGATGGCGAGTTTACGTCCGGTGCTCTGGTCGTCGTCGAAGTTCGGGACGATCGCCGGTGCGGCTTGGGTGGTCATGGCAGTGCTCCCGTTCAGACGCAGCCGTGCGGTTTGGGTAGGCCTGCGATGTAGGCCATCTTCTTGGCCGGCTTCTTGGGGAAGAGCGTGAACAGTTCTTTGGTGCCGATCCCGCCTACGGTGGACACGCGGCGCAGGGTGGCGGTCTCGCCCTGGGTGGCGTAGTCGTCGCGCAGGAAGGCGATCGCCTTGAAATGCGCGTCGGTCAGGTCGATGCCGATCTGGGCGGCGAGTTGCCTGGCCAGGTCAGGGTCCCATTCGTCGTAGGCGGTCAGGAAGCCTTCGTCGTCGACGTGGATGTCGCGACCGGCGATGGTGGTGACGGGCATGGCTGCCTCACTCTGCGGGTTTCGGGACGTGTTTGCCGGCCATCGACATGTGCGCCGGCAACGGGATCGGCCGGCCGGGCAGCAGGACGTTCCAGTACATCCAGCGGAACGCGAGCTTGCCCCAGTGGTTCACGGCCGCCTCGTCGAGCAGCCGGAACGGGCCGACGCCGGGCACCGGGTAGCTGCCCGGCAGGGGCTCGGTGTCGTAGTTGAAGTCGATCAGCAGGGCCTTGCCGTCGCCGGACTCGACGAAGCAGTTGGCGTGCCCGTCGAAACTGCCGGTCATCGGTTTGCCGGCGGCGAGAGCGACGAAGTTGTCTGCGAACACCTCCACCGCGAAGTGGGCGACCGACCCGGCCTTGGAGGTCGGGATGTCGTTGGCGTCGCCCAGGGCGAAGATGTTGTCGTACGCCTTGGCCAGCATGGTGTGCCGGTCGACCGGGACCAGGTTCAACTCGTTACCCAACCCCGAACGGGCCAGGTAGTCGGCGCCCATGTTCAACGGCACCGTCACCAACAGGTCGAACGGGATCTCCCGCTCGTCGTAGGAGACCAGGGTGGTGCCGTCGACGCGTTCGACCAGGAAATCCGGCTCCACGGTGATCTTCCGGTCGTCCAGCATCGAGCCGAGCCGCGCCGCGGCGATCGGCTTGGTGAACGCGCCCGGCAGCGGAGTGGCGTAGATCAGCTCGACCCGGTCCCGCAGGCCGCGCTGCCGGAAGTAGGCGTCCGCGAGGAAGGTGAACTCCAGCGGCGCGACCGGGCATTTGATCGGCATGTCGGTGATGTGCACGACCAGCCGGCCACCCTCGAACGAGTCGAGGGCCTTCGCCAGGGCCAGCGCGCCGTCGTAGGTGTAGAAGTCGAAGATCCGCTCACGCCACTGCCCGCCGTCGAGCAGGCCCGGGGTCTGATCCGGCCGCGGCGTCACGCCGGTGGCGATCACCAGGTAGTCGTACGGCAAGGAACGGCCGTCGGACAGCAGCACCCGGTTCTGGTCCGCGGCCACCCGGTCGACCTCGCCGCGCACCAGCTCCACACCGCCGGTGACCAGCGGCCGGGTCGGCTTGACCACCTGCTCCGGGGTATACATGCCGAACGGCAGGAACAGGTAGCCCGGCTGGTAGAAGTGCGTGTCGCTGGGCTCCACCACGGTGATCTGCCAGTCTGCGCGGGCCAGCCGGTGGCGCAGCTTGTTGACTACCATCGTGCCCGCCGTACCTGCGCCCAGCACGAGCAACCGTCTCATCACGCCACCACCCACTGGATCTCTGATACCCCCACGGTATTGGCGGGGTGGACGGCTTCGTAGGGGACTAGGTCCCGTCCTGGACGGGACCAGGCCGGCGCCCCCTGCCGGTGGTACCCCGGCAGGTATCTGATGGACGAGTCCGGTTAGGTTGTGGCCAGGGACCACCGAGCTGATCTGACCGGGCGGGGGTGGATGTGACGACGACGGAGCGGCCGGGGACCGAGGCCGGCGCGGCGTTGATCGAGCGGATCCGGGCCGGGATCATCGGCGAAGGCCAGATCCTGGACGGCCCGTACGGGCCGCGCCAGATCACCTACGCCGACTACACCGCGTCCGGCCGGTCGCTGGATTTCATCGAAGACGCCATCCGCGAACACGTGCTTCCCCTGTACGCCAACACCCACACCGAATCCTCCGGCACCGGCCTGGCCACCGGCCGGCTCCGCGAAGACGCGCGGCGCATCATCCACGACGCCGTCGGCGGCACCGACGAGCACGTGGTCATCTTCTGCGGCTCCGGCGCCACCGCCGCGATCAACAAGCTCGTCGGCATCCTGGAACTGCGGCTGCCCGACGGCCCCACCCGCCGGCACGGGCTGCTGGACCTGATCCCGGCCCACCAGCGGCCGGTGGTGTTCGTCGGACCGTACGAGCACCACTCCAACGAACTGCCCTGGCGGGAGACCTACGCCGAGGTGGTCCCGATCGGCGCCGACTCGGACGGGCACCTCGACCTCGCCGACCTCGCCACCCAACTGGAGCAGTACGCCGACCGGCCGCTGCGCATCGGGAGCTTCTCCGCCGCCTCCAACGTCACCGGCATA
>Ga0307508_10000256_pt1 | contig 64873 bp, 49 predicted proteins | sample 9_EM_MG_FD_203089 | JGI IMG/M metagenome (GOLD analysis project Ga0307508, IMG submission 203089) | Populus trichocarpa ectomycorrhiza microbial communities from riparian zone in the Pacific Northwest, United States - 9_EM | ecosystem: Host-associated > Plants > Roots > Unclassified | place... | reverse complement strand
GCTTACCGTTACCCTTTCGTATAGCGAAACAAAAAACGACATCCTGTCGGGCTATCGCCAGGCGGGTGATGTGTATGTATCCACCACGGTAAACCTCCGGCGAAGCACAAGCGCCGCTATCACCGCCGCTTCGGCGATGCCTGTCAACGGCTGGTGGACCGTCAACCTGTATGGCGAACTGACCCGTACCCGTTTCAGTGGCAGCTTGTTTGGCGGGGAAATGTATATAAACAGCAAGCTGGTTTCTTTTGCGTTTACCGGCAACAACCAGTTTACATTTACCAAAGGCTGGAGCGCCGATATCTCGGGCAACTATCGCGGCAGTAATCTTTCCTCGCAGTCGCTGCGGCAGCCGGCCTGGCAGGTGAATGCGGGCGTGCAAAAAAAGCTTGGCGAGAGGATGACGCTGAGCCTTTCCGGCAGGGATGTCTTTCATTCGTGGCGGATAAAAAGAACCGTTACCATGCCTTATGCCACGGTGTTCTACGATGTCAGGAATGAAACGCGGCAGGTAGGGCTCACCTTCACCCGTCGCTTTGGCAAATCCACCGTTGTGCGCGAAAGAAAAACAGGCATCCAGTCGGAATCAGAGCGGCTATAAATGATTATTTTCACCAAAACCACTGCTATGTACTGCATGAGAAAATTATTTCTTTTCCTGCTGATGGCGATAACGGGTATGGCAACCCGTTGTTTTGCCCAGTCGGCTAATTCCACGGATCTCTACCTGCAAACCAGTGAGATTAACAACCTCATGGTACAGTATGAGGCAGATAAAGGCGCCATCACCCGGTTTTACAGCACCAGCGGATCGCAGGACGGCTTTAGCTTCAGGGGCCGGGGCGGTAATGAATACAATACGCCGGAACGCCGCGCACGCCTGCTGAAACTTGCAGACGGTTATGAAAAGCAGCTCGGGGATATCAACTTTGATAAAATAAGCATCAACGGCAAGGTGGATTACCTGCTGTTTAAACGCGACCTGGAAGACGATATTTACCAACTACAGGAAGAACAGAAAGCATATGAGCAGGTGACGGGCTATTTCCCTTTTGCCGACAGCATTTATGCAATGGAAAAGCCCCGCAGAAGAGGGGCGGAAGTAAAAGGACAGGAGGTGGCGCGGCAAATGGAATCCATCCGAAAGCAGGTTGCCCGCCTGGCCGACAAACTCAAAGCCGGCCCTGCCATCGATATGAAGCTGGCGCTGGCCGCAGCCGCCGAAGTGGAAGGCGTAAAAGGCCTGCTGCGCAATTATTATACCTTCTATAACGGCTACGACCCCCTGTTTACCTGGTGGACGCCCAGAACCTATACCTCGCTGGACAGCGCCCTTGGCGCGTATGCCGCCGCGCTCAAAGGCAAGGGCGTGCAAACCAGCGCCACAAAAGACGATGGCAGCGGTATCATTGGCCGCCCCATCGGCCGCGAAGAGCTGATACGGCAGCTGCGGCTGGAATTTATTCCCTATACGCCCGAAGAGCTGGAAGCGCTGGCCAATAAAGAATTTGCCTGGTGCGATGCCGAAGCGCTCAAAGCCAGCCGCGAGATGGGCTTTGGCGACGACCGCAAGGCAGCGCTGGAAAAACTGAAGAATATGTATGTGGAGCCCGGTAAGCAGCCGGCCGCCATGTATGATTTATACAACCAGTCGGTCGATTTTCTAAAAAAGAACGATCTCATTACCATACCCCCGCTGGCGGAAGAAACCTGGCGGATGTATATGATGTCGGCCGAGCGCCAGCTGGTAAATCCCTTTTTTCTCGGCGGCGAATCGCTTATCGTTTCCTATCCCACCAATACCATGACCTATGATGAGAAGATGATGAGCATGCGCGGCAACAATCCCTGGTTTTCCCGCGCCACGGTGCACCATGAGCTCATTGCCGGGCACCACCTGCAGCAATATATGGAAGGGCGCTATAAAACCTATCGTCATTTTGAAACGCCGTTCTGGGTAGAAGGCAATTCGCTGTACTGGGAAATGCTGTTATGGGATCTTCATTTTCCCCGATCGCCCGAAGAGCGGCTGGGTATGCTGTTCTGGCGCATGCACCGCTGCGCCCGTATCATTTTCTCGATCAACTATCACCTGGGCAAATGGACGCCGCAGCAATGCATCGATTTCCTGGTAGACCGTGTAGGCCATGAAAGGGCCAATGCCGAAGGCGAAGTACGCCGTTCTTTTACCGGTGGCTATGGCCCGCTGTACCAGATTGCTTATATGATTGGCGGCCTGCAATTCATGGCCCTGAAACGCGAGCTGGTAGACACGCATAAGATGACCTATCGCCAGTACCATGACGCCATTCTGCACGAAAACTGTATGCCCATAGAGATGCTGCGCGCCATACTCATCAACCAGCCGTTAAAAAAAGATTTTACAACCAGCTGGCGGTTTTATGATAAGTAGATGATAGTTGATTATACCGCTACGCCTAAGTAATCGGGCAATACCGGCCTGGTAGCAATCCCCGTATTGATAATGGAAAGAATCTCTTCTCTTTCTTTTCCTACCAGCGCCAGGCGCGGAGAGCGCACGTATTCGCTGCCGATGCCCGTTTGCGTTTCGGCCAGCTTTATATATTGCACCAGCTTGGGATGCAGGTCCAGCTCCAGCAGCGGCAGGAACCAGCGATGTATTTTAAGGGCTTCTTCTACCATGCCTGCTTTTACCAGCCGGTAAATAGCGACCGTTTCTGCGGGGAAGGCGCATACAAGACCGCCTACCCAGCCTTCTGCGCCCATCAGCAGCTCTTCCATGGCAATGGTGTCTACGCCGCACAGCACGCGCAGGCGATCGCCGAAACGGTTCTTTAACCGTGTTACATTCGATACCTCGCGCGTGGATTCTTTCACTGCCTGTATATTACTGCATGCCACCAGCTCTTCAAACATTTCCAGCGTTACTTCCGTTTTATAATCCACCGGGTTATTGTATATCATTACCGGCAGGGGGGTGGCATTGGCTACCGCCTTAAAAAAAGCCACCGTTTCGCGGTGGTCGCTTTTATAGCGCATGGGGGGCAGCAGCATCAGGCCCTGTACGCCCCATTTCTGCGCATCACGCGCCAGGTCTACCGCATCCCGGGTAGAGCCTTCGGCGATATTCAATATAACAGGAATGCGATCGTGAATGGTATCGAGCGAAAACTTTACCAGCGTTTCCCTTTCTGTATGCGTCAGTACGCTCGATTCGCCCAGGGTGCCGCCCAGGATGATGCCATCGATGCCGGCCGCTATCTGCGCTTCGAGGTTTTTCTTTGTGAGCGGAAGATCAAGCTGGTCGCCGGAAGTGAATTTGGTGGTCATCGCGGGGAGAATTCCTGTCCATACTGAAGCCATAGTAAAATTTTAAACAAAAGTATCAGGAATGCAGTACCGGGATATGTCAGTATTTAGCAGGTTTTAAACAAATATTAACCTAGTGGTGTCATTTTTCGTATAAAACTGCTAATATTGGCTAACATGCGCGTTGTACAGTTTACGATACCGGTGGCCAGGGAGAATTCTGTCGTCGTCCAGGAGGACCGGATGCCCCATTTTTACAACCACCTGCACCGGCATAATGAAACACAGATAACCTGGATATTAAAGGGAGAGGGCACACTGATAGCCGGTAATTATATGCAGCAGTTTAAGCCGGGCGATATTTACCTGCTCGGCGCCAACCTGCCCCATATCTTTAAAAGCGATCCTCCGTATTTCGACAAACGCCGGAAGCTGGACATACATGCGCTTACCATCTTTTTCAACCCCGAAGGTTTTTTTCAATCCATCCTGCTATTACCTGAAGCCACCGCCATTCGCAAATTTGTACAAAGCACGGCCTATGGCCTGCAGGTGCCTGCCGCCTGGCAGGACAAGATAGCGGGTGAAATGTTCGACATTAAAAAACAGGAGCAGGGTTTCCGCCTGGCCGGTTTTATCCGCCTGCTGCAAACACTGTCGGAAGTGACTCACTGGAAACCGCTGGCCACGCTGTCGGCCGGCTATTCTTATTCCGATGTAGAGGGATTGCGCATGAATGATGTGTATCAATATACGATGACGCATTATTCAGAAAACATCCAGCTCCGCCAGGTAGCCGATATTGCACACCTTACGCCCCAGGCCTTTTGCCGCTACTTTAAAAAACACACCCGCAAAACGTATATCATTTTCCTGAGCGAGATACGCATCAACGAAGCGTGTAAAAAAATCCTCTCCGGCGATTTTAACAGCATCTCTTCCGTTGCCTACGATATGGGCTTCAGCAGCGCGGTGAGCTTTAACCGCGTGTTTAAAAAGGTAACCGGCAAATCCCCCCGCCAGTACCTGCGCGAATACACTGGAAAAGTTGATTAACAAATAATGGTATCTTTTAATATTAATTAACCCTTAGCGCCTGCTCGTATATATAATAGGGTTAATATCGGCTTATTTCTGGTGAAGAACGGGGAAAGGTTTCCTGTGCCGGTATAATATATTTACACCACACAAGTGTTAACGGCACACTTAATACAAAGGATGCTGCCGATCATTCTACATAAACCAAAAACAACTGCTGTATGAACCAAACAAAGCCAAGGCTGCTCATCCTCGCTTTAGGACTACTGCTTTGCTTCGAAACCTTTTCACAGGGGGTTACCATTAAGGGTAAAGTGACGGATAGCGCGGGTGCGCCGGTACCCGGGGCCAATATATCTATTATCGGCAAAAAAAGCGGCACCATCACAGGGCCAGACGGCACATTTGAGCTGGTAGCGCCTTCCGGCGCACGGCTGCGGATAAGCAGCGTAGGCTTTGCCCCCGTGGAGCAGGTTGCATCGGCCGCGCCGGGTTTTTCCATCACGCTCTATAAAAACACCAGCTCTCTTGCGGAAATAGTGGTGACCGCGCTGGGTGTTAAAAAAGACAAACGAAACCTCACTTACAGCACACAGGAACTAAAAGGCGATGAGCTGCTTAAAACAAAAGAGCCCAACCTGGTCAATACCCTGGCAGGCAAGGTATCGGGTGTGCAAATCACCAGTTCCTCGGGTACGCCCGGCGCCTCATCGAGGATCGTGGTGCGTGGCGCTTCTTCTGCTACCGGCGATAACCAGGCGCTGTTTGTTATAGACGGCATACCTGTTAATAATGATGAAACAAGTAATATCGCCGGGGGCGCTGCCGGCGCGGGCAGCAACCGCGTGGTAGATATAGACCCCGCCATCATCGAGAATATAAACGTACTCAAAGGCGCTGCCGCCACGGCCCTCTATGGCTCGGCCGGTGCAAGGGGCGTGGTGATGATTACCACCAAAAGCGGTAGTATGGACAAAAAGCCATCGCTCAGCTTCTCTACCGATCTTTCTTTTGAAAAAGCCCTGCTGCCCGAACGGCAATATAAATATGCACAGGGTACCGGCGGTGTTTTCTACAACGGCGAAAACCAGAAAACCAGCGCTTCCTGGGGACCATTGATGGACACGCTTAAAATTAACGGCAGCCCCGCACGGAGGTATAATCCCTATAGTTCGTTTATGCGCACCGGCGTTACGTCAAACAATACGGTGAGCGTAACCGGCGGCGGCAGCAATTCCAGTTACTATATCTCCTATTCCTTTTTAAACCAAACGGGCACGGTGCCCAAAAACGATTTTAAACGGCATTCCATCTTCACCAAATACACCACGCGGATAGAAAAGAACCTGACCAGCACCTTCCAGCTGGAATACAGCAATTCCAATCAAAACCGCTTGCCCGAAGGCGCAAGCAACGGTCCGTTGTTTGTATTGATGGGGCAACCCATTTCGTGGAATCCTTATCCCGCGCTGAACCCCGATGGCAGCCAGCGACTCTACCGCTATTCGCGCAACCCGCCGCTGTGGTCGCTGGACAATATGAGTAATACGTCGAGGGTCAATCGCTTTATTCCCGTGTTCACGCTCAATTACAATGCCACCAGCTGGCTGACTATTACAGAACGGGTGGGCGCGGACATCTACAACGAACAGGATAAGTATACCGAGTCGCCCAGTCCTGCCATCGGCCTGAAAGGGCAGATAAAGGACCAGAATATTAATTTCCGGCAGTTCAACAACGATATCATCATCAACGCCAATAAAAAAGCCGGTAAGTTCGATCTTAACCTGCTGGCGGGTAATAATATCTTTTCTGTGTATAGTCAAAACTATAACCTCACCGGCACGGGACTTGCCATTAACGGGTACAACAATGTGGCCGGTGGCTCGAGCCTGTCGGGGTCGGAAGCGCATTACCAGCAAAGAAAAGTAGGCTTTTATGCGCAGGCCAATATTGAGTATAACCGCGTGCTGGCGCTCTCGCTTACGGGCCGCTATGATGGCAGCTCCGTATTATCGGGCAACAAGCAATTCTATCCTTATGGCTCCGCCGCGGCCAGCTTTATTTTTTCTGAGCTGCTGCCGGCATCCGCCACAAAAATTATGAATTTCGGTAAGCTGCGTTTTTCTTATGCCACGGTGGGCAATGATGGTGTAGGCGCTTATTCGCTGGGCACGCCTTATATCCTGGCGGTGCGTAACACCAATGCAGGCGCATTTAATTTCCCCTTCCAGGATCAATCGGGTTTCCTGTTAAGCCAGACCCTGGGCAATCCTGGTTTGAAAAACGAACGGCTCAATGAATATGAGCTGGGCCTGGAGGCTAAGTTCTTCAACAGCCGTGTTGGATTTGAAGCCTCTTATTTTTACCGTAAATCGATTGACGGTATCATTCCCGGCGTAACCATTTCCGCTGCCACCGGTTATACCGGCACCACCGTTAATACCGCCAGCATTGAAAATAAGGGTATAGAGCTGCTGGTAAACGCCAGCCCGGTAAGAAACAGTCAATTTACCTGGGACGCTACACTTAGTTTTACCTGCATACGCAACAAGGTGCTGGCCCTCTATCCCGGGCTGGACCAGCTGGGCCGCCTGATAGTAGGACAGCCCTACAATATATTTTATGGCCCGCGCTATTCGAGGAACGACAAAGGCCAGGTGCTGATTGACGCCAACGGTTTCCCGGTGGTGGACCCCGACCAGGGTATCGTGGGCAATGCAAATCCCGATTGGCTGGCCGGTCTCAACAATACTTTCCGCTATCGCCAGTTCAGCCTGAGTTTCTTTTTTGACATGAAGAAAGGCGGCGATATAGAAAACGGCGTGGATTCATACGGTTTATTTTACGGTACCTCTAAAGCCACCGAAAACCGTGCGCCCATCGTGGTGGACGGCGTAAACCAGTTGGACGGAAAAGTAAATACAAAAGCCGTTGACCCGCAGGCATACTGGCAAACCCGGCAATACGAATCCATTATACAGGACGGCACATATATAAAGCTGCGCAATGCCAGCATCGGCTACGAGCTGAAGCCTGCCCTGCTGGTAAAGACACCGTTTAAATCGGCGTCCTTCTTCGTTACCGGCCGCAACCTGTGGATACACAGCCCGCATTTTACCGGCGCCGATCCCGAAGTAGGTTCTTATGGAAGCTCCAACGGCGTGCAGGGCATCTATGCTTTTAGCACCCCTACTTCGCGCTCATTTAGTTTTTCATTAAAGCTCGGTTTCTAGTTTTTCTTTCCCTCATTAAACTTACAAGTATGAAAAAGTTACTTCTCTTTATAGCAACAGGGTGCTGCATGGCGGCCGGCGGTTGCAAAAAATACCTCGATGTAAACACCGACCCCAATAACCCGGTAGACGTACAGCCCGCGCTGATACTCGCCCCGGTGGAGCTCAATATATCAGATAATGTATATGGCGGCAATGCGTCTACCATATTGCAGAACTTTGTGCAGGGCATTGCGCCCAACCAGGCCAACCCGGGATTGTGGAACTACCAGCTGTTTAACAATACTACAGACGGCGACTGGTCGGTGGTTTATACCACCTGCCTGCAGAACCTGAAAAACCTGAATGAAAAAGCGGAGAAAACAGGCAGCTATAATTATGCGGGCATCGCCAAAATATTATCAGCTTATACGCTGGCGTATGCCACCGATACCTGGGGCGATATACCTTATTCGCAGGCTTTCCAGGGCAGCAGTAAGTTTACGCCGGTGTACGACAAGCAGGAAGATATCTATAAAGCCATCCAGGCCCTGCTGAGCGCCGCCATTGCCGATATCGGCAAAAACAGTACGGTGCTGCCCAAGGGCGACGATTATTTTTATGGCGGTACAATGATCAAATGGAAAAGGCTTGCCTGGATGCTCAAGGCCCGTTATTTCATGCATCTTAGCAAAGCCCCCGGTTATACGGCTTCGGTACAGGCCGATAGCGTGCTGGCGGCCCTGGCGGGTGGCATGACCGCCAACACCGACGATTTGGATTTTGTTTATACCGGCGCCGCGGGAAGCGAGAATATATGGAACCTGACCTTTTCGCCGGTTACCACCTATGTGCTCAATTCCACCTTCGTGGATACGCTCAAGGCAAGAAGTGATCCGCGCTTATCGAAAATGGCGAGCCCTGCCGCCGGCACCGGCCTGTATACCGGTCGCAAAATAGGAACGGCCCTCGCCAGCCTGGATACGTATTCCTACCCGGCAGATTTTTATGGATCGGTTACGGCGGCCAATCACCTCGTCAGCTATTCGGAAGCCTTGTTCCTGAAAGCCGAAGCGGTATACATCAAATCCGGCGCCGTTGCCGCGCTGCCCGTTTATACCAGCGCCATCAAATCGCATTGCGCTAAGCTCGGACTGGATACCACCTCGGCTGCCGTGCTCACCTATATCGCCGGCCGCACGCTTACCACTACCAATGCGCTGCAGCGGATTATGGAAGAGAAGAGCGTGGCTAATTTCCTGAACTTTGAAACGTACAACGACTGGCGCAGAACGGGCTATCCGGCGCTGACGCCGGTAACCGGTGCGCTATCGGCCATCCCGCGCAGGATGCTGTATCCGCAAAGCGAGATACTGACCAATGCGCAGCCGCAGCAATCCGCGCTGGCTACCGACAGGGTGTGGTGGGATAAATAAGGTACTTTTTCTATGCTGTTTGGATAATAATCGTGTACGCCAGGTCCGTTATAAGTCCGTTAATTAACGGACTTATAACGGACCTGGAAATTCCGATGTATATCGCGATCATATTGGAATCATACCATTTTCAGGCCTTGGGGGAAATGCTTAGACGGGCCATTTAAATTTGGAAACGGGTAGCTGGTTAAAGTATATTAGGATACTAAACCCCTGGCCATGGCCAAAATTACCAAAATCTTTATCTCGGGAAAAATCGGGAATGTGGTGAGCTATGAACGTGGCGGAAAAGCTTTTTTGCGTGTGTTGCCTGAGGAGGTGCGCCAGTCGAAAGCGACCAAACGAAGCGCTAAAAATTTCGGCAAGGCAATGCGTATCGCCAAATTCCTTCGCTGGGAAATAGCGGATCTCTTTCCGCAGGGCGAAGGCCGCTATGCCGAATATAAGCTGAACAATGCCGTTGCCCAATGGCTGCCCGGGCGTAACAGCAACGATGATGACGAAGCTCCGGCGCTTTTTTCTCTCCCCCTCTGTAAAAAAGGCCTGCTGTCGCAGCGCTTAAAAAAGCCGGTAACAGTAGACTGGACGGTGGACGGGGTAGTCATACTGCTTATTCCGGCCCTGAATCTTTTGACGGATATTGCAGCGCCCGTTCATACCAAACTACTTCATTGGACGATATCGGTGGCCGGCAGCAGCATCAGCCACCCGGTCAATACGGATACGCATACGGTTGAATTCGATATGGACTATACCGATACGCCTTTACCCGCGGAGCAGATAGCGCTGCCCTTCAGCATCAAACCGGGCAGCATCAACCTGCTGGGCGTATCCATACGGTATATGGCCCTGGAAAAGAACCGGCTAAAGCGTATCACCAAACCCGGCTGGATGCCGGCGGCTATCGCCAGCGGTTTTTATCAGCCCTGATCACATCAAATCCGCTACAATATGTACATTCGTATAACGCGCGTATAAACCCGTCCGCCATTTCTTATGGATACAAAAAAAGCTTACGATACCTGGTCGCAGCAATACGACACCAACAACAACCGCACACGTGATCTCGAAGCACAGGCGCTTCGCATGGGGCTGGCGAATATTTCTTTCGACAGTTGCCTCGAAACAGGCTGCGGCACCGGCAAGAATACGGTATGGCTGATGGAAAAAGCGCGCCGGGTAACGGCAGTCGACCTCTCGGGTAATATGCTGGCCAGGGCAAAAGAGAAAATCAATTCGCCCCACGTGCAGTTTGTTCAGGCCGATATCACCCAACCCTGGTCGTTCAGGGAAGGCTTATATGATTTGGTGAGCTTCAGCCTGGTGCTGGAGCATATAGAACAGCTGGACCCCGTGTTCAGCGAAGCGGCGCAATCGCTCAACAGCGGCGGTTATTTATACGTGGGCGAGCTGCACCCGTTTAAACAATACACGGGCACCAAAGCGCGGTTCGACACCGAAGAAGGCCGGCAGGTAGTGGATTGCTTTACGCACAATCTTTCCGACTTTATACAGGCTGCCCGTAAGCAGGGGCTGGTGCTGCTGGACGCCAACGAATACTTCGACGACAACGACCGCACGGAAATACCCCGGATACTGGCGCTGCTGTTTAAAAAAACAGGTATACAATAACCCATGGAAGAAAGAAGCAGGGTGGAGCATGAAAAAGGGGTAAGGGATTCCATTGTATGGCAATGCGATGGCATACGGCTGGGTTATGCCGTGTCTACCTTTCGCGGTTGCACCAGCTTCGCCAGCGCCAGTAGCAGCGATGTGGTGCGTATGCACTTTGGCCTGAAAGGCGATTACCGTTTCTCCTACCGCCAGCTGGACCGTGATTTTGATCTTATCGGCGGTCATCATAATATCATGTACTCGCCCCGGTTTGATATGGTGGTGGAAAATAAAACACCGGTACTGGAAACCTTTGGCATCCAGTTTCCCCGCGAGCTGTTTATCCGCTATACCCAACAGGCCGGCGATGCGGTGAAGCGCTTTTCGGAAGCCATCGCCGAAGGCCGGAGCGCGCTGCTCTCGGATCAATGGGGAGCTATCGACCCGCCTATTCAGCTGGCTATCCAGCAAATCATCCATTGCAAATACACGGGCGATATGCAGCAGCTGTTCCTGCTGTCCAAAAGCATCGAGCTGCTGGTATTGAGCGCGGAGTCCTGTAGCGGGGCCCTGCATAAAAAGGAGCCGTTTATAAAAACAAAAACCGACAGGGAAAAGCTTATCGCGGTACGCGATTTGGTGAATGAAAGCGTGCATTGCCCGCCCAACCTGTCGGAAATAGCCCGGAGCGTGGGCCTGAATGAATACAAGCTCAAGCGCGGATTTAAGGAAACGTTTAATACAACGGTGTTTGGTTACCTGTCTGAGCAGCGCCTGCACCTGGCGCATCGCTACCTGCGCGATACGGGCAAATCAGCAGCAGAAATATCGGCAGAGCTGGGCTATGCCACGCCCCAGCATTTTAACAATGTCTTCAAAAAGCGGTTTGGCATCACCCCCCGGGCATGTAAAAATAATCCGTAAAACGCAATCCGTGCCGGGGCAATGGTTGTAATATTGCGGGTAGCAACTATCATATAAACGCAAATGCTATGAACCATCCGTTAATCGTACAAAACAGCATTTCCATCCATGCCCCGGCAGCCAAAGTGTGGGATGCGCTGGTAAACCCTGCACAAACAAAGAAATACATGTTCGGCTGCGAAACGGTATCCGACTGGAAACCCGGCAGCTCCCTGCTCTGGAAAGGAACGTATGAAGGAAAGGAGATGGTATTTGTAAAAGGGAATATCGTCACTATTGAACCGGGTAAATACCTGTCCTATACCGTTATCGATCCCAATTCCGCCACCGTTGCCGATATACCCGAAAACTATCTCACCGTAGAGTATATCCTCGAAGAGCAGGATGGCAATACGCTTTTAACCGCCCGCCAGGGCGATTTCAGCAAAGTGGCCGAAGGCGAAAAACGGTATAACGAAACCTACAACGGCGGCGAGGGCTGGAACCCGATACTGGTGCAGATAAAGGCGCTGGTGGAGGGATGAACAAATAACCGGCTTCATTGTAGTATTGTTTTTACATTAAAACAACCATCGTTATGGAATACCGGCAGTTAGGAGGATCGGGAATGAGCGTTCCTGTATTAAGTTTTGGTACCGCCACCTTTGGCGGCGGCAACGAGTTTTTTAAAGCCTGGGGTACGACCCAGCTGGATGAAGCCAAAAAGCTGGTGGGCCTGTGCATGGATGCGGGCGTCAACTTCTTCGATACGGCCAATGTTTATTCAAGGGGTGTGGCCGAAGAAATACTGGGCAAGGCGCTGGAGGGCATGCGCGATAAGGTACTGATTTCTACCAAAGCCACTTTCCCGATGGGCGAAGGCCCCAATGATGTTGGCTCCTCTCGTTTTCACCTCGTAAAGTCGTGCGAAGACAGCCTGCGCCGGTTGAAAACCGATTACATCGATATCTACCACATGCATGGGTTTGATGCCAATACGCCGGTGGACGAAACGCTAAAGACGCTCGACAATCTTATCCAAAGCGGTAAGGTGCGTTATATTGCCTGCTCCAATTTTTCGGGCTGGCACCTGATGAAGTCGCTATCGGTGTCTGAGCGTTATGGCTGGTCTAAATACATTGCGCACCAGGCGTATTACTCGCTGCTCGACCGTGAGTTTGAATGGGAGCTGATGCCGCTGGGCATCGATCAAAAAGTGAGCACTATGGTATGGAGCCCCTTATCGTCGGGCCGCCTGAGTGGCAAGTTCAGGAGAAACCAGCCTATACCGGCAGATTCCCGTTTGAGCCAGGGCGGCGCACACGGGCCGGCTACCAACAATGAATTGCTGTACCAGATTGTGGATGCGCTGGATGAAGTAGCTGCCGAAACCGGCAAATCGATTGCGCAGGTAGCGCTCAACTGGCTGCTGCAACGTCCCACGGTGAGCAATATTATCATCGGCGCGCGCAACGCGGAGCAGCTGCAGCAAAACCTCGATGCCGTGGGCTGGAACCTGTCTGCCGACCAGGTAAAGAAACTGGATGCGGCCAGTGATCGGCCGCCGGTATATCCTTACTGGCACCAGCGCCAGAATACAAGGTTAGTGCCCTTGCCGGAATTCTATTAAGCGACGGGGCCGTCTTCCGTCGAAAAAATTATCTTTACCGCCTTTAATGAAATCTACCTGGGTGAAAGACGCGGTAAAACTACTCCTGTACAGGCTCGTTTATTGGCTGGTAAAATGCGTCCCGGCTACTCCGCGTGGCAGGCGCCTGCTGCTCGTTAAAACCGATGAGATAGGCGATTATATACTGCTGCGCAACCTGCTTCCCCTGTTTAAGCAATCAGAACGTTTTCGCGATTACCAGGTAACGCTGGTAGGAAACGAGGTGTTCAGGCAGCTTTTTGAGGCGTGTGATGCGGGCGCGGTGGATAATGTGATATGGATAAATAAAAAGAAATTCAGATCGGGGTTGCTGTACCGCTACCGCCTGCTGAAACAGATCAGGCAATCGGGCGCTTCGGTGGCCGTAAACCTTGTTTATTCGAGGCTGTTCCGCTTTGATGATGGTATCGTGGGCGTTAGTACAGCGGTGGAGCGGATTGCCATGGCGCATAATGACAGGCATACCACCCTGGCCGAACGGCGATTATCGCCGCGCAACGTGTATACGGTGTTGATAGCCGGCGGTGAAGACAGGCTGTTTGACGCCTGCCGCAACGCGCGCTTTATCGGGCAGCTGCTGCAGCTGCCGGCGGCTCCCCCGGCATCCACCCGGCTGGCGTGTACCGAAGATATCAGCTGGCGGAAGCTACCGGCTGGTTATTTTGTTGTTTTTCCCGGTTCCGGCATCCCTTCTAAAAAATGGCCACCGGCGGCATTCGCCGCCGTGGCCCGACATGTAAAGAACACCTATGGGTTGGAGCCGGTTGTTTGCGGCGGCCCGGGCGACCGCGCGGATGCAGACCGGTTTATGGCCGCCTATGGCGGACCGGTGATTGATTTGGCCGGCCAGACATCCCTCCTGCAATTCCTGGCGGTGCTCAGCGGTAGCCGTTTCCTGGTAAGTGTAGACACCGGCTCGGTGCACCTGGCGGCGGCAGTAGGCTGTCCCGTATTTGCCTTATTCAGCGGATTGCACTACGGGCGGTTTTCGCCTTATCCAATGGAAATAGCGCCTCATTTTTTCCCGGTATACCCCGATGATATAGACAAGATGCGCGCCATGCCCGGCTCGTATGATTTCTATACGGTTCCCATCGATGCGCTGAAAGACATACCCCCCGGTAAGCTGGTGGAATCCATCGACAAAAATCTGCCTGATCTCCTGCATGGAAGAGTATATTTGCCGGTATGTTAAAATCCGTGTTGTATAAATTAAGGGAGCTCGTTACCCGCTTCTATGATCCGGTTGTACCGCTTGCCATCGGCTCCTGCACAATAAAGGCGCCTTTATCGCATCCGCTCAGGAGGATTCTTAACGACCTTCCCCAATTTGGCTTTAATATCACCCGGCTGGCTACGTATATCCACCGGCAATACCCCGACTGCCCGATCATCGATATAGGCGCCAACATCGGCGATACGGCGGCTTTTATCAATAATTACCGCGACCTGCCCGTTTTGTGCATAGACGGCGATGCGCGGTATTTCGGTCTGCTGCAATCGAATACCCGGCAGTTTGCCCACACACGTATCTGCAGGGCGCTGGTGGGCGAAACGGACGAGGAAAAAAACAAAGTGCTGGTACGCGAAAAAGGGACCGCTTTCCTGAAGGAGGATGCGCAATCCGTTCCCTTCCGCTCGCTGGAAAATATCCTGGAAGAATTTCCCGATTTTAAGGGGACAAGACTTCTTAAAATTGATACCGACGGATATGATGCCAGCATCCTGAGGGGGTCAAAAAATTACCTCATTGCCCGGCAACCGGTATTGTTTTTTGAATACGACCCGGGATTGATACAGCAGCAGGGCGAGCATCCTTTTGATATCTTCGGTTTCCTGGAGCAATGCGGCTATGAATACGTGCTGGTATACCAGAACGTGGGCGACTACCTGCTATCACTGCGCCTGTCGCTGGATAAAGACAAGATAAAAGACCTGGTGAATTATTATATGGGCCGCCATACGGCGCTGTATGCAGATCTTTGCGTGTTTCCAAAGCAGGAGGCCGCTTTGTTTGAGCATACACGGGAAAGCGAGATCGCCTATTTCGCCAACCTGCGAAAATTCAAATTATAGCAGGTTTTAGCCGCCCCATCGGGACGATAGATCATTATCATAACCGAGCTACCTATCAATCGTCCCGATGGGACGGAATACCCTAAGTAAACCGTTTATTTCTTATTATTGTATGATTTTGAAAAACATACGTTTCCGCATCTCTTAAATGCATCCTTATGACAGGTAAAATCCAGCAGTCCGAAGATTATATTTCCGCTTCCGGCATAAAAGAAACCTTCCTGAATATTATAAAGGCTTTGTTCCTGGCAGTTGCTTTCGTATTTGACGCTATCCGGCGCCGTTGGTGGCTCTTCCTCCTTATTATAGCGGCGGGCCTTACCGCCGGGTACCTGTATTATACACTACGCCCCCGCATTTATAAGTATAGTATGGTAACGCGTTTCAGCGGCATGGACCGGAGGTCCTTTTATGCTATTGTGGAGCAGCTGAATGCAACGATAGCCGGCGCGGCGACAGACGATTTGTCGAAGGGCCTGCATATAAAACAGGAAGACGCTGGGCAGGTGGTGGCTTTTGAAGCATCCGGACCGGATGAGAGGGCTATGCCGGGCGATAGCGCATTCACTTCCGGCCTGCTAACTATTTCGGTGAGCACCCTCAGGCCCGTCGATCCGCTTGCCTTGCAGAATGGTATACTGGAGTTTTTCGACAGCCGGCCCTACCTGAAGGAGCTGAAGCAGAACCAGCGTGAGGCCTACCGGCAAAAAATGATATACATCGACGCCGAGCTGGCGAAGCTGGATTCATTGAAAGACGCTTACCGCAAATCCATCGTGTCACGGCCGGCCGCCACCATTTACAATAATGAGTTTAACCCGGCCGATGTATATAAACAGTCGATGACGCTTATGTCTGAAAAGGCCAACCTGATCAGGTGGAGCAGCCTCGAAGAGAAATCCCTGTACCTGGTGGATGGATTTAAAAACGTGGCAGCGCCGGTATACCTGCCTGTAAAGCGCTATGTTATACTGGCCGGGCTGGCGGCGTTGATGGTGGCCGTCATGGTATGTGTTGTTATCGAAACCCGGAAACTGTTGTTTTAAATCTTTCTTAACCGAGCAGATTGGCTGAAATACGCGGAATAAAACTTTTAGCGGTGCAATGGCGTAAGCTGGCAGACAATGTGCTGCTAAGACGCCTGCTGACGGTTCTTTCGCTCGACATCCTGGTAAAGACCTCGTCGGTGATACTGCTTCCGCTGTACCTGCGGCTGATGCAACAGGAAGGATACGGCGTGTTCAATTATATACTCTCCATCGTTTATTCTTTTGCCACCGTGCTCAACCTGGGCCTGTATGTTCCGCAAAGTAAAATATACCACGATTACCACGATGCGGCGTCGAAAGGAAAACTTCTTTTTAATATCAATGTGCTGATGGCGGCGGGACTGCTGGTGATTATCGTGCCGGCTTATTTGTTTAAGTTTGATTATTCGGTCATTCATTTCCTGTTTAAAAACGTGGTAGACTACCAGCGTTACAGGATATGGATACTGGTGGTGACGCTTATTTCGCTGCTGGCATATATGCTCACGAATTTTTTGTACACCTCCGAGCAAATCAATGTGGTAAAGCGGTACAGCATCTACCGGATCATATTGGTAAATGCCATCAGCCTGGGCGCTTTGCTGTACTTCCGCAAAGACGATTCGATAGCGGTGCGCATTATCGTAATTGCCTGCGTGGAAACGGTGCTGCTGGTTATTTTTTACCGGTATTATATAAAGCCGATGCGGCCGGTATTTGACTTCGGTCTTATAGGTAAATCGTTGAAAATGGGAATGCCCATGATGGTGTCATCCCTGTTTAGCATCGTCATTAATTTTGGTGACAAGTTTTTCCTGGAGAAATATGTGGATTACAAAGGGCTGTCTGTGTACTACCTCGCTTTTTCCTGCGTGAGTGTTATACCGCTGTTGTCGAACTCGCTGCAGAATGTGTGGCTGCCCCTGTTTTTAAAGGAAAAGGATTTGGCGCGCAACCTGGCCCGTACCAAAAAGATGGTAAAGCGCCTCGTGGCGGTACTGGGCGCCCTGTCGCTGGCGGTGATACTGGGCGTATTCCTGTGCCTGCAATGGAACATCATACCATCGTCGTATACCGCGGCGCTCTATGTGCTGCCGCCCCTTCTTTTAAGCCAGATACTGCTTTGCCTTGCACTTATATGCTATAACTATCTAATATATTTTGAGAAAACAAATATGGTGCTGATTGCCGGGCTTGTTATTTCGGTGATTAGTGTGCTGCTCAACCTGCTGTTGATTCCCGCCTGGAAGATGTATGGTGCGGCGGTGACTTCGCTGGTATCGAACGGACTGTACCTGTTTATCTATTATTTTGCGGTGAAGGTGTATAAGAAAAAACATCCCACTACTTAAATCGGCTTTACATGTTACGACGTATACTCAATACATACATCAGCCGGGTAAAAGGAGAATCGTATGTTATCGACGATAATATACCGGGCAGCGTGCTGCTAGGTATTGTGTGGACGAGGTTGATGATGAAGCTGCGGGGAAGGCTTGTTTTCCCGGCGCGCAGTCATGCGCCCTTTATCGGCCGTCGGGTAAAGCTCCGGGTGAAGTCGGCGATACGGATGGGCAGGGGCGTGTCTATCGGTAATGGTTGTTCTATCGACGCGCTGTCGGTGGAAGGTATCGAGCTGGGCGACAATGTATCGGTGGGCGCGGGCACCAAAATAGATTGCACGGGCGTATTGAAATACCTGGGAAAGGGATTGAAGGCGGAGGAAAATGTGGGCCTGGGCACCGATAACTATTATGGCTGTGGCGGCGGCATTTATATTGGCCGGGATACGATTGTAGGCAATTTTGTAAGCTTTCATGCCGAAAACCACCAGTTCTCGCGCGATGACATACCCATCCGGCTGCAGGGTATTACAAGGGCGGGCATACGCATAGGACGAAATTGCTGGATAGGCGCGAAGGTGACGATACTGGACGATGTGGTGATAGAAGACGGTTGTATTATAGCGGCCGGCTCTGTAGTCAAATCGGGCGTGTACCGGCAAAACGGCATTTATGCGGGCGTGCCTGCGAAGTTCATAAAATCGAGGCTGGCATGAATGAGCAATCCGTCTATATAAACAAATACCTGCCGCCGGCTATCCTGTATTTTTTCCTGAACGGGTTCCTGCTGCCGTTGGGCTTGCTGTATACGGCATTGCTTACGCCGCTGTTCCTGGTATGGTTATATGGATACCGCTCGTTAAGATGGCTGTCTGTTTTTTTTATCCTGCTGGCGCCTTATATGATCATCCACTTCGTCAACGGGGTGGAGTACTGGTATTATTTCAAATCGACGGCGCTGCTCTTTACGGTATTTGTTTTCTGTATTGCTTTTTACCAGTACCTCGACAACTGTCATACCCTGCGCACGGTGTATAAAAATATCCTCGTCATCAATGCGGTGATGGTGGTGGTTTGTGTGATAGCGCTTTTTCTTCCCTGGCCGGCGCTGTGGTACGGGCTGTGGAACGATAATAAGATGTCGCTCGGCAATATCAACGTATGGCGGCTGCGGATGCTGACCTACGAGCCATCGTATTATTCTACGCTGTTTGCGCCGATTGGCATGTACTACCTGCTCAAGGTGCTGCGCCGCGAGCTGCCCAGGCCCTGGCTGTATACAGCGCTGGTGGTGGTGCCGCTGGCGCTTTCGCTTTCGTTTGGGGTGATACTGGGCCTGGCCCTGTCGCTGGCGTGTGTGCTTGTTTTTAGCGGCGGCAAAACGCTTTTCAGGGGCAGGAATCTTCGCTATACGGCGAGCGTTGTACTGACGCTGGTATTGTTTTTTGTCTTTCTCTGGATTTTTTTCCCGGAGAATATTTTTTTCAGGCGTATCTCCAATGTGTTATCGGGAAAAGATCTTTCTTTTAACGGCCGTACGCTCGACTCTTTTGTGCTGGGCATAAAAATAGCAAAGGAAAGAAGCCTGTGGTTTGGCGTAGGGCTGGGACAGGTAAAGCTGATAGGGCTTGAGTTTTTTAAGGTGTATTACAACAACCCGCATTTTACTATCAATGATATCGGGATACCCAATAACGTGGGGGATATACTGGCCACTTTTGGACTGGTGGGCGCCTTCCTGAAATTATTGCTGGAAGGATGGCTTTTTGTAAAAACACGGGTGTACGGCAACTATTACCGGCTGGGCCTGTTCCTGTTTATCTTTATGTACCAGTTTACCGGCAGCTTCATCATGAATATTGCCGAATATGCTATATGGATACTTGCTTTTAAGCAGGGTCTTTTTCCTGAATTTGACAGGGTGCCGGTTAAAAAAAGCAGATGAAAATTTTATTCATAGCACGGAGTACTTTGTACAAGGATAAGGGCGGCGATACCGTACAGGTGCTGAAAACCGCGGAATACCTGCGCAAGCGGGGCGTGGCGGTGGACGTGAAGCTGACAAATGAGACGATTGACTACACGCCCTACGACCTGCTGCATTTTTTTAACCTGATACGGCCTGCCGATATCCTGGTGCATGTGATGCGGTCGGGTAAACCGTATGTTGTTTCGACCATATTTGTCGATTATTCTGAATATGAGCGGCGTGCGCGGGGTGGTATGGCCCGTTGGCTGTTTCGTTTTTTTACGCCCGACCAGGCGGAATACCTCAAGGTGCTGGCCCGGCGTATAAAAAGCGGTGAAAAGATTGTCAGCGCCCGTTATATTTGCTGGGGGCATACCAAATCGCTCAGGTATATTGTAGCGCATTCGGCCATGCTATTGCCCAATTCACAAAGTGAATACGATCGTCTTGCAGCCTGTTACCATATTGACCATGCTTTTAAGATCGTTCCCAACGGGATAGACGCCGCTTTATTTAAACGGCCACAGGCATATGAGCCGCGCGAAGAAGACCTGGTGTTGTGTGTAGGCCGTATCGAGGGGCGGAAGAACCAGCTAAACCTTATCAGGGCGTTGCACGGCAGCCGGTTCCGGCTGTATATTATCGGCTCGTCATCGGCCAACCAGGCCTCTTATTACGAGGCATGCAGGCAGTATGAAGGGCCACAGGTGCATTTTATTGAGGCGGTAAGCCAGGAAGCGCTTACCGGGTATTATTCCAGGGCCCGGGTACATGTTTTGCCCAGCTGGTTTGAAACAACGGGGCTGAGCACGCTGGAGGCGGCGGCGATGGGCTGTAATATTGTGATAACCGATAAGGGCGATACCCGTGAATATTTTGGGCAGCATGCCTGGTATTGCGACCCGGCCTCACCCGATTCCATCCGGGCGGCGGTGGAGCAGGCAGCGGCGGCGCCGGTACAGGAAGCATTGATTGAAAAAATAGTTGCCCGGTATACCTGGGAGGCTGTGGCTGCCGCCACCCACCAGGCATATACGGAAGTAATAAGCGAATAACCGGCATGAAGATAGGCATAATAGGAACGAGGGGTATTCCCAACCTTTACGGGGGCTTTGAACAATTTGTCGAAAACATCAGTCCCATGCTGGTGGAAAAAGGGCATGAGGTATATGTATACAATTCCTCCCTGCATCCCTATGCAGAAAAGACCTGGAAAGGGGTTCATATTATCAGGCAAACGGATTGGGAAGACAGGCTAGGTCCGCCTGCCCAATTTTTGTACGATCTCAATTGCATCCTCGATGCCCGCAGCAGGCAGTACGATATCATACTTCAGCTGGGCTATACCAGCAGCAGCATATGGTCTTTCCTGTTTCCGCGCAAGGTGGTTATCATCACGAATATGGACGGGCTTGAATGGAAAAGGACCAAGTATAATAAACCTACCAGGCGGTTTTTGCAGCTGGCCGAAAAGTGGGCGGTGAAATACAGCGATTACCTTATAGCCGATTCAAAGGGCATCCGCAAATACCTGCTGGAAAAGTATCGTGTGGACTCTTCTTTTATCGCTTATGGCGCAAATGTTTTTTCAGATCCCGATGCGGGCGTGCCGGCGCAATACGGCCTGCGTCCATACGACTACAATATCATTATTGCACGGATGGAGCCGGAAAACAATATCGAGCCGGTGCTAAAGGCGCATGCGGCTGCCCGTAATACGACCCGGCTATTGGTAGTTGGCAACCATAAAAACCGCTTCGGCACTTACCTGCATAAGAAATACAGCAGCGAAAACATTATTTTCGCGGGCGCCGTCTATAATATAGCCATATTGAATAATCTTCGCTATTTTTCAAACCTGTATTTTCACGGTCATTCGGTGGGTGGCACAAACCCTTCCTTACTGGAGGCGATGGCTTCCCATTGTCTTATCGTGGCCAATGACAATCCTTTTAACCGAACGGTGCTTGAAGAAGACGCTTTTTATTTCAATGAGGAGGAAGACATAGTGCGTTTGCTGGATGCAGGCGTACAAAAGGCCGCCTACGAAGGTTTCATGAGCAGGAACACGGAAAAAATAGCACGAGAATATTCATGGAACTATATAGCAGGCCGGTTACTAAACCTATTTGAACATGCCGTTTCCAACCGATAAAATATTGCCCCGGGCCTATACCGCCGCCACCGTTATTTTTTATATCAGTGTTTTCTGCTCCCTGCGGGCCATTTCCAGCATTGCGATGATTACGCTTATCGTTATCTCGCTGGTGGGCATCCGGCTGGCAAGGGGGCGCTGGTGGGCGCCCGAATACGTTAGCTTGTTTTCGGTGGGCTGCGCCCTGTTTTTCCTGCTGCAGATAATAGCCCTGCTATATACCGTCAATATAAAAGAAGGGACCCGCGCCATCGAATTGAAAACGGTGCTCCTGGCCGCTCCCGTTATGAGCGTGTACCTGCTGCATATTGGCCGGGGCAACTGGCAGCGGCTGATGAAGGCGTATGTATACAGCCTGGTGGCGGTAACGCTCTATTGCTTTGTGTATGCCCTCCGGCATTATTGGACTACCGGCGACATTTCCCTGTTTTTCTATCATCCGCTGGTAGCTGCCGTGGAGCAGCACGCCGTGCAGTTTGCGATATTTGTACTGGGCGCTATTTTGTTTTTGAAAGAATCATACAATAAACGGCAGTATTGCATCGGGCGGGGCTGGCATATAGCGATCATGATATGGCTCCTGCTTTTTTTGCTGCTGCTTTCTTCCAAGCTGGTGATCATGGTTACGGCCGCTTTCTTCCTGTATGAGCTGGTATTGCGTACCCGGTTTGCCCGGTCTCCGCGGAAGCGGGCATTGTCATTTGCCGCTATCCTGGTAGCGATAACGCTTCTTTTTACCGTTAATAATCCTGTTCGCAACCGTTTTATGGTAGAGATGTCGGGTAAGATGGAGCTGATTGGCCGTAAACAGTTTAACCCGGGCGACGCTTTTAGCGGTACGCAGTTCCGGCTGCTGCAATGGCGGTTTACCGGCGAAATACTCAATGAACAAAAAAGATGGTGGCTGGGCCTAAGCCCCGGCGACGTGCAGGAATGCCTCGACAGGAAATACATTGCCATGAACATGTATGTAGGCGGGAACAAAGACAACCCCACGGGTTTTTTGGGCTATAACTCGCACGACCAGTTTTTACAATCGGTGCTGGCCAACGGCATACCGGGTCTGGGGGCATTTTTGCTTGCCTGCGCCGGCCTGGTGGTGATGGCAGTGAGAAAGAAAGACGTGCGGTTAAGCTTTATGGTGATAATGCTGCTCTTGTTTTCGTTTACAGAATCTGTTTTGGAAACGCAATACGCCCTTGTATTGTTTACCTGCCTTCCCTTGCTGTTTTATTACAGAACCGGGGAGGAGGAGCACCGCCCTACGCTTGTTTAATCATAGGTTTTTTTCACCGGGGCAAGCCATTGCCGGTACAGGCGGGTGAGCTTGTGCAGGTGCAGCTTTAGCAGCAGCTTATTGGTGCCGATGGCCAGCACATGCTTGTAATAATACAGCTGGTTGCTCCATTTTTTGTGCGGGAGGTATTTGTTTTTGATGGCCAGGGTTTCTTTGACGCCTTTTTTCCAGTGCCGGTCGCTGAGACCGTCCCAGCGCATATGGGCAAGCAGCGACGGGATATAGGCAAAACGGCAATGGTTCACTTTCATCCGCAGCAGCAGGTCGTAATCCATGGCAACGCGGTAGCTGAGGTCGAACACGCCGAACCGGCTATAGCAGCTTTTCCTGGCAAAAACCGTGGGATGGTTGATGGTCATTTCCTTTTCGAGGAAATCGATGTTGCCGCGAAAAATAAACTCCTTTTGCCCGTTCTTCCACAGTTGCATATCGCCGAATACGATGTCGGCGTTCTGCAGGTGCTCCACGGCCTGCCGGACGGCATCGGGCTCATACCAGTCGTCGGCATTGATAATGCCTATTATGTCGCCGCTGGCCCTGGCGATGCCTTTATTGAATGCATCGCTGATGCCCTTGTCTTTTTCGCTGATCCAGGAGGCGATGCGGTTCCCGTATTTTTTTATGATATCGATAGTGCCGTCGGTAGAGCCGCCGTCGATAATAATATATTCTATGTCACCAAAGGTTTGCTCCAGCACGCTGGTGATTGTTTGCTCAAGGTATTTTTCACCGTTGAAAACGGGGGTGATAATGGAAACTTTCGGCATAGATGGTCGGGCAAATGTAAATTTTTTATCTGTTTGTACCGGCGGCAATTAAACGATGGGCGCCGGGCATGGTCCATGGTCCATAAACCGGCAAACGGGGCGCATAATTGTAGAAACGATGTTTTTTTATGGAATTAAATGGACAATCGTGTCACAGCGCCGGACATAAGCCCTTGTGCCGCGTATAAATAGATACTTTTTTCGCCAACCCTTTAGAAGCCGGGAACGTAACAAAATAAGCCGATCGACGGAGTGAAACTTTACAATTCGTTAAAGCATCCCTGGCCGGCAAATGCGGCATTATTTATGCGTGTGGTGAAAGCGATGACTGACCCGGCCGGGCTGTGCTGCTACGGTTTGGTAGGTTTAAATGAAGGCTTCAGGCATGGCAAAACACCGGCGGGTATATTGCTGCGCAGTCATCAGGAATAAGGCAGACAAATAAGCGATATTTGCAATTTTAAAGAACGAAAAGTAAAGGCAATTTTAACAGAATTATTTCGTTCGTGGATGGTGTGCATGAATATCCTCGTTTTTACCCCGGGCCCCCTGCCTGTACGGATTGATCAGATAGGGGTAACTACGTAAGGATATAATTTTTTCTAAAATGCAACGTTATGAAAAACAATGTTGTCTAAGATTCAGCTTAGGTTTTTTAGAATAAAATTATAGCGTTGTTTTGACCTTGTTATTTAAAAAACAACTTCTTTTGCACTATATTTCGCCATATCAGCCGACGTTGTTTGCCATAGATCCTAGTATAAAACTAAAAGACGAGCCTTATCATGCACCAATCAGAAAATGTTGACCTTCGGAGCAAGAGGTCTATACGAACACAATCTTCCGCTTTACTGAAAGCATATAAGAACAAAACCAGGACATTTCTGCTGGCAAAAAGGGCTCTCGATATCGTCCTTTCCCTGTTGGTCATAACGCTTGTATTATGGTGGTTGATGCCGGTATTGGCTATCTTAATAAAGCTGGACTCTCCAGGACCCGTCTTCTTCATACAAAAGAGGATCGGGCTTTTTGGCAAAACATTCAAATGCCTGAAGCTGCGTACCATGGTAGTGAATAAGCACGCCGATACCCGGCAGGCTGAAAAGAATGACCCCCGCATTACCTCTTTTGGCAAATTCCTCCGTCTTTCGTGCATAGATGAGCTTCCCCAGTTTTTTAACGTTTTGATAGGAGATATGAGCGTGGTAGGCCCGCGTCCGCACATGATCAGGGATTGTGAAGAGTTTGGACAGCAGGTACCGGCTTATGCCCTGCGGCAGCTGATGCGCCCCGGCATTACGGGCATGGCGCAGGTAAAAGGCTATCGCGGCAAGACCGAGGGCTTTTTTGACGTATTCCACCGTTACCAGTGGGATATCTTTTATGTGCGCAATGCTAACTTTATGCTGGACCTCCGTATTATCCATAAAACCATCGGTCAAACCCTTAAAGCCATTTTTGTCGCTTCCGAAGAGGAAGTAAGCGCGGGCGCCCAAAAAGTGGCCGCCCCGGCCAGCGAACCCCTGTTTGCAGAGCTGAAAAATCGCATAGCTTAATCTAAGTAGCTGACAATAAACCATTTAAAACCGAGCCTTGATAAATCAGTTCACATACCACAGCATACCCGGCGAAGAGCTGGCAAGGGAGTTGTCCTATACAAAGATCCTGCAGGGCGGTCATTCGGTGTCCAATGCCCTGTCGGTTGTGATCATCGCTTTAAATGAAGAAAAGAACATCGGCCGCTGTATCGATTCTGTCAAAAGAATAGCGGACGAGATCATCGTGCTGGACTCCTTTTCCACCGATAAAACCGTAGAAATTGCCCGCAGCAGGGGCGCCATTGTGAAGCAGGAAAGATTCAGGGGATATGTGGAACAAAAAAACAGGGCGCTGGAGCTTTCATCCAATAATTATGTGCTGAGCCTGGATGCCGATGAGGCGCTTGACCAGCAATTGGTTAATTCCATTCTTGCCGCCAAAAAAGGCTTTTCGGGCCAGGCGTTTAAAATGAACCGCTGCGCCAACTATTGCGGGCGCTTTATCCGCCACGGGCTTTGGTACCCCGACCGGAAGCTCCGGATTTTTGACAAAAGGTTTGCCCGCTGGGGCGGCACCAATCCCCACGATAAAATTGAGCTGGCGCCCAAAACGCCGGTAAAGCACCTGAAGGGGAATATACTGCACTACTCTTATAACAGCATTGAAGAGCATATCCTGCAAAACAACCATTTCAGCACCATCGCCGCCCGCACCCTGCATGAAAAAGGGGTGAGCGCCAGCCTGGTGAAAATGATACTGAGCCCGCTCTGGGCCTTTATAAACGGGTATATACTGCGGGCGGGCTTCCTGGATCGCTATTACGGGCTGATTATCGCCGTTAATACCGCGCACTATACTTTCCTCAAGTATACCAAGCTGTACCGCCTCAACCGGTCTATCAGCCGGAAAAGCGTGGTAGCAAAGAAAACCGGTCATGTCCGGGTCTAAGGCAGGCTACACATTGTAAATCCTTTCTATTGCGTCCCGGTATTTTTCCATGATCACCTTGCGTTTGAGCGAGAGTTTGGGCGTCATTTCACCGGTTTCGATACTCCATTCGCGGGGCAGCAGCTCGAATTTCTTGATCTGCTCTACATGGTTAAAGTATTTATTGAAGCTTTCCACCAGGTCTTTGTACAGGGTGAGCACCGCGGGGTGGTACACCATTTCTTCATTGGTGCTGTAGCTAACATTGTTTTGGCGGCACCAGTCCTTTAGGTGGGCAAATGCCGGCACCAGGAGGGCGCCCACGAACTTTCGCTCTGCGCCTACCACCATTATCTGCTCCACAAACATGGATTCTTTGAGCTTTTCCTCGATGGGCAGGGGCGCCACGTATTTGCCGCCGCTGGTTTTAAACAGCTCCTTTTTGCGGTCGGTAATTTTCAGGAACCGGCCATCCAGCATACCTATATCGCCGGTCAGGTACCAATCGCCCTGCATGGCTTCGGCGGTCAAATCGGGTCGTTTGTAATAGCCCATCAATACATTGGGGCCTTTGCAGATGATTTCGCCGTCTTCGGCAATCTTCACGTCCACCCCGTCTATCAGGGGGCCTACGGTGCCGAATTTCCTGTCTTTTTCCTGGAACCGGTTTACGCTGATAACGGGGGAGGTTTCCGTTAGCCCGTAACCTTCCATAATAGGTATCCTGGCGGCGGTGAAGATGCGTATCAGCCTTACCTGGCAGGCGGCCCCGCCGGTAACGATGCACATAAGCCTGCCTCCGAGGCCCTCGCGCCATTTGCTGAAAATAAGCTTATTGGCCAGGGCCAGCTGCATATTGTACCAGGGCCCCTGGTTTTTATTGATTTCGAATTTCTCCGCCAGCGAATGCGCCCAGAAAAAGAGGCGTTTTTTGATGCCGCTGAGCTCGCGCCCCTTGGTCATGATGCGGTCGTACACTTTTTCGAGCAGCCGCGGCACGGTGGTAAACAGGTGGGGCTGCACTTCCTTCAGGTTGTCGCCAATGGTGTCGAGGCTTTCGGCATAATAGATGGCCGTGCCTTTAAACAGGTAGATGTATGACACCATCCTTTCAAAAATATGGTTGAGGGGCAGAAAGCTCAGCGCCCGGTGGTCTTCGCCTGGCGGAAAGCAGGGCAGGCAGCTTACTACATTGCTCAGTATATTCCGGTGGCTTAGCATTACCCCTTTGGGCGTGCCGGTGGTGCCGGAGGTATAAATAATGGTAGCCAGGTCCTCATATTTTATTTTCGCTGCCAGGGCGGGGATGCGTTGCAGGGCGTTGGGCGTGGCCGCGTTGAGCACTTCCTTCCAGTGGCGTGCATTGATGACATGCTCAAAAGAGAATATCTGCTGCAGGTCAGGCAGGTGGTCTTTGATGCTTACCACCTTGTGAAAGCTGTCTTCGTCGTTTACAAATACCATTTTAACCTGCGCATCCTTTAATATAAACTCCAGCTCATTGACATTAATGGTGGGATACACGGGGGTGAGCACGGCGCCGATTTGCTGTACCGCCAGGTCGAGGATGATCCATTCGGGCCGGTTCTTGCTGAGCACGGCTATCTTATCTCTTCCTTCTACCGTCATATCGCCGCCGCCGATGCCCATATTCAGCAGGCCGCCGCTGAGCTTATCCATCAGCTCTTTTACCTCGGCGGTGCTATAGGTGCGCCATTGACCGCTTTCTTTGGCAGCCAGCATATTGGGCAAGGGTTTGTTATCCAGGTGCTGCTGAACACAATCAAACAATCTTTTTGGTTCCATTGTACAATCGTTGGGGTGATGAATACGGGCTGTCGGTATCCTGGGGTGGCCGGTCCTTCCCGGGCTTATCGAAATGGGGCGGCTCACCCGGTCATAACAAGAGTAAATTAAGAAAAAAACGCGGAAAAAGAAACCGGGCGCATCCCCAATGCCGGGTACTTAAAAACCTGATTATGGCTTTGTATAATTAGTTCTTAGTGTTTACCGTTTGGTAGTATTGCCCGGCGGTTAGCTTAAACAGGCGGCTGCGCTGCATCGTGGTAAACCGTTTGTATTCGTCGTTGTGCACCGCGGTCCAGTTCTGGAAAGCCGTGAGGTTTTGTGCGCTGCCAAAGAGCCATTGATTGTAAGCGTCAAACATACCTTCTTTCAGTAGCTGGCGCTGGTAGTCGAACAGGCGGAAGGGGAAATGCGCCGCATCTTTTTCAAACCAGTCGAGAATAAACCGGCTGCGGATCATCGTGAGCGTTTCGGGCGTAATACCATGGCTGGCTACCGACACCTGTTTGCCCATGGCGGTGATAAAGGCCGTGACAAAGGGATTCTTTGCATCCTGGTTCTTCATCATATCTGCATCGGTATACAGCTTTTTATAGCTTTCCAGCAGCAGCTCTTTTATCTCATCGGTGCGGCGGCTATAGCTTTCCATGGCCACAAACAGCTCACTGTAGACAATGCTCCACACTTTATCGCGTGTGAGGTAATAATATTTGGCGGCATTGTAATAATTGCCGGTATAGGAGGGATCGGTTTCAATGCCTTTTTCCCATTGCTGTATTGCGTTGTAATCCTGTTTTGCCCAGAGCAGCTCGCCATAATCGCTGTACAGCCCGCCGCTTTTGGGGAATTGCTTCAGGCCTTTTTTATAAATGCGATCGCATTCCTTTTCATCGCCGGTGGTTTTGTACAGCATGCCTGCCAGCTGGTATACGGTGGCATCGGCATCCGTTCTTTCCAGCAGGGGCTTCAGCGTGGTCTGCGCGCGGGGGTAATCGGATTTCTGAAAATAAGCCAGCGCCAAATCCTTGCCCAACTCCAGGTTTGCGGGCTCCTGTTCCAGCGCCTTGTTCAGCACCAGAACGGCATTGTTGTAATCGCCCTGCCCCATAAAATTGCGGGCGGTTTCCTGGAGTGCCTTAACGTCCTGCTGGGCCAACAGGCCGAGCTGCGTGCTGAGTGCCAGTAAAAGGATAGACCATTTCTTCATATGCTAAAGATAAAACTTTGAAGCTGCCCCTTCGCAAACAGGCTGTTAATTATCGGGGGAGTGACAGGTATGCCATATCTTAATAAATCAAATGTGTCAGCAGCCCGTCGCGCAGCTTTGGCTCGAACCAGGTGCTTTTGGGCGGCATAACATTGCCGCTGTCGGCTATATCAAACAGTTGCTGTATGCTTACGGGGTACAGGCTGATAGCCAGTTTCATTTCGCCGCTGTCTACCCGTTTTTCCAACTCTCCCAGTCCGCGGATGCCGCCCACAAAATCGATGCGCTTATCGGTACGCTGGTCTTTTATGCCCAGCAGCTTATCGAGCACATTGTTTGACAGGATGGTTACATCCAGTACGCCGATGGGGTCGCTGGTATACGTGCCGGAGCGGGCCGTAAGCTTATACCAGCTGCCGCCCAGGTACAGGCCAAAACTATGCAGGGTTTCGGGTTTGTAGACGGTTTTGCCCAGTTTTTCGACGCTGAAGTCTTTATCAAGGCTGCCCAGAAAAGCTTCTTCGCTATGCCCGTTCAGGTCTTTTACCACCCGGTTGTAATCCATGATGTATAGCTGGCCGGCGGGGAAGAGGGTCGTTAAAAAATAATCGGCTTCTTCGGGAGCGCCGGCGCCAAGCGCTTTTTTTACCTTGGCGGCGGAAGCGGCGCGGTGATGGCCGTCGGCGATATAGGTAAAAGGTACTTTATCGGCAAAGAGCTGCGTGATGGCTTTGGTGGCCTTATCATCGTTGACCACCCAAACGGTATGGGTAATATTGTCTTCGGCCACGAAATGATACACGGGCTGGTGATCTTTTTTCCAGCTGTCGATAAGCGTGTCTACCTCGGCCACGTTGCGGTATGCCAGGAATACATTACCGGTTTGCGCGCCGCTGGTTTTAATATGGTTGATGCGATCCTGCTCTTTTTCGGGTCGTGTAAACTCGTGCTTTTTGATGATATCGTTTTCATAATCCTCCACCGAGCTGCCGCATACCAGTCCTGTCTGGCTCCTGCCGTTCATGATGAGCTGGTAGATATAATAGCAGGGTTTTGATTCGCGGAAAAGGATGCCCTTGCGTATAAAAGCGTTGAGGTTATCCTTTGCCTTCTCATATACCTGCGCGGTATGAATATCGGTGCTTTCGGGTAAATCGACTTCCGATTTGGTGATGTGCAGAAACGAATAAGGGTTGTCTTTTACTTCTTCCCTCGCTTCGGCGGAGTTCAGCACATCATAAGGGCGTGACGCCACTTTGGCGGCCAGCTCGGGCCCGGGTCTTACGGCTTTGAAAGGAGTGATAATGGCCATTCAGTATAGTTGATTATAGTTGTTATCCTTTTTTATGGGAGAAATCTGTCATCAGGTCTGTCAGCGCCTTCACGCTGTCCATAGCCAGTGCATTGTACAGCGATGCGCGGAAACCGCCCACGGTGCGGTGGCCTTTGATGCCCACCATGCCATTGGCCTTGCACGCGGCCAGGAATTCGTTTCCCAATGCCTCGTCCTTCATAATCCACACCACGTTCATCAGGCTCCTGTCTTCACGGGCTACCTTGGGTGTAAACAGCGGCAGCTGGTCCAGCGTATCATACAGCAGCTTTGCCTTTGCTTCGTTTATTTTTTCGACCGCCCGCACGCCCCCCTGCTGTTTTATCCAGCGCAGCGTGAGCATGCACACATATACGGCAAAAACGGGTGGTGTATTCAGCATAGACCCGTTTTCTATATGACTGCGGTAGTCCATCATAGCAGGCAACTTGCGGCTTACCCGGCCTAACATATCCTTTTTCACGATGACCAGGTTCACCCCTGCGGCGCCGGCATTTTTTTGTGCGCCGGCATATACCAGGGCAAAACGGTTGTAATCGAGCTCGCGGCTGAAAATATCGCTGCTCATATCGGCTATCAGCGGCACGGGTGTGGCCGGAATGCCATGCATCTGGGTGCCTTCGATGGTATTATTGGTGGTATAATGAAAATAGACGGCATCGCCGGGGATGCTATAGCCTTTGGGGATATAGGTATAGTCTTTGTCTTTGGACGATGCCACCATATCCACTTTCCCAAACAGTTTGGCGTCTTTAATGGCCTTGGTACCCCAGGTGCCGCAATCGAGGTAAGCGGCGGTTTCATGGTCGTTGAGCAGGTTCATGGGTATTTGAAAAAACTGGGTGGAAGCGCCGCCGTGGAGAAATAACACTTCGTGGTCATTGTTTAAATGCGCCAGTTCTTTTACAAGGGCAATGGCCTCGTCCATAACTGCCTGGAACAAAGGGGTGCGATGGCCTATTTCCAATATGGATAAACCGGTATTATTGAAATCGAGAATAGCCCTGCTGGCTTCTTCCATTACCTGGCGGGGTAAGACGCTGGGGCCGGAGTTGAAATTGTGTACCACTGCGCTGCTGGTTTGGTTTTAAAAAGAGACGCAAAGGTACGTTAATGTCGTGAAACGTGAGACGTGAAACGTGAGGCGTTTGCTTCGCCGGGTTTACGTCTCACGTTTCACGCCTGACGTCTCGCGTTTCTTAGTAACAATCATTTGTTTTTTTCGCGGCCTTCCATTGCGCCTCCATTTGATTGAATCCCTTCAGCTCCTCTTCGCTGAAATGTTGCCCGGTAAGCTGTTTTAAATCGGGTTGCCCGGCATTTACCCAGGCGGTATACCAAAACGAGGCAACGGCAAAAACAGACTGCCGCATGCGCCGCTCCACCATACCCTGCAGCAGCTTATTATATGCAATGGCATAAGCCGTCGTATACTGTCTTACCAGCACGCCATTGCGTTCTTCAAAGCCAAAGCGCTTATCGCTGTCGAACTGCTGCGATAATTGTTTTTCCAGTTGCAGTACGGTATCTGCCGCTGCAGCGCTTTCGAGCACCCGGTCCCATATAAAATGGGAGGCAGACGGGATATAGGCTGCCTTGCCAATAAAAAAATCCCATTCTTTTTCGGCCAGCAATTCGGGCAGGCGGCTCTCCCAGAAGGCGTGGATGCCCTGCTGCCCGGTAAGCTGCCCGTTGTGGTTGCTGCAGGCATGCAGGGGCACATGGGCGTCGGCAATATAATGACCGATACCCGCGGAGAGCAGGAGTATCTTCGATTGGTTTTTTTCTTTAAATGCTGTGGTAAGCTGCTGCAATGCACGGGGTATATACCACGGTGCGATGCCCCATGCTTCAAGGCTGTCCTGCGAAAACTTTTTTACGGCGCTGTCCCATTGGCGCGGCAATGCCGCAAAAGGCGGCTTTCCGTAGTGGTCGATATCGATATAATGGCGGGCGCCCTCCCCGTGCTGGATATATCTTTTTTTATCGGGGTCTATGGCATGATCGCTGAGAAAGCCGATATACGGTTTGTACAAAACCATCATTTCGGGCGGCAGCAGGAAAACAGCGTAGTAGTTGATTTTGCGGTGTGCAAAAAAGCCCCAGCAGTAACTGGACGTATATAGCAATACGAATAGCAGCAGCAAAGCTGTTTTTTTCATGGATGGTGGTTTAATAAAGGTATGCCCGTTATGGTTCGTTGCTTATCGGCTGCGCGGCATGGTGATGGTGCTCATCTTCTACTGCGGCTACGCCCCCGCTGATGGCATATTTTAAGGCGTCGGAAGCGCTGATATCGAGCACCCGTACCCGTTCTTTCGATACGATATATAGCTGCCCGGCAAAAGCATAGGCATTGGGCACATATACGGATATATGGTCCACCAGCCCAAACTCACTGGCATCTTCATCGGTGATAAAGCCTACCTGGTATACATCTGGCTGAAAAACGCTTACGAGCACCGCTTTTTTAAATTTGCGTTTGTTGCCCGCAAAGGCTTCAAAGAAGTCCTTGATGGAGGAGTAGATAAATTTGATGCCCGGCGTGCGTTCCAGCCAGGCGTCAAACAGGCTGAAGATGCGGCTGGTCAGGAAGTTGGAGCTAAGAAAGCCGATAGCGATCAGGGCGGCGATAATGACCACGAACCCGAGGCCGTAATTGCGGGTGATAACGCTTCCATCGGCCTGTTTTACCCTGAAAAGCGGCAGCCAGCTGTCTACCCCCGATACAAACCAGTAGATAAGATAAATGGTAATGGCCAGCGGGGCCGTTACCAGCAGACCCTGCAACAGATACTGCAATACTTTGCGCCAACGCCATTGACTGCGGCGGGATATGCTCATAAATAGGGAATTAAATAAAGTTTCCCTGTAAAGTTCATACAAAAAAACGACTTCGGGCTCACCTGTGTAAAGCGTTGATGCTCATGCGCCGTGAAACCTCCTATCGGTATGCGGGGCGCCTGCGCCGCCTACAATTTTCAACACGGAGTAAGACGGAGAGCTGGAGGGCACAGAGCGTTTTCATTACTTTTTTCCGTGTGCTCATATCCTCCGTCTTACTTCGTGTTGAAAATCAGTGCCGAAGGCACCCAATTCCACAAACAACCGTTTGTTCCCAATAGATAAGCGGTTAAAAAAAGAGGATGGAAACTTTGGAATAGAATAAAGTTTCCTTAGTTTTGTACCCGATTTGATGAACCATGGATATACGTGAACGCATACGAATAAAGGCACAGGAATTGTTTATGCAATACGGCATACGCTCCGTTTCGATGGACGATATCGCCACGCACCTGGGTATGTCTAAAAAGACCATTTACCAGTATTTTTCCGACAAGGACGAGCTGGTAGACGCGGTGCTCAATATCGAAATACAGGATATGGAAGGCAATTGCACCAACTGCAGCGAGCAGGCGCAGGATGCCATTCACGAAATCTTCCTGACCCTCGACCATATAGAGGAACAGCTGCGGCACATCAACCCCATCGTGCTGTATGATTTGGAAAAATTCCATTTCAAGACCTTCCAGAAGTTCCAGCAGCACAAGCAGAAATTCCTGTACCAGATAATTCTGCACAACCTGGAAAGAGGTATTCGTGAAGAGCTGTACCGCCCCGAGCTGCGGGTAGATGTAATGGCAAGGTTCAGGCTGGAAACAATCATGATACCCTTCAATATCATCACCTTTCCGCCGGCTAAATACAATGTGGCCGATGTAACCAGGGAGATCATCGAACATTTCGTATATGGTCTTGCCGCCCCTAAAGGATATAAACTGATCCAGAAATACAAACATGAAAGAACGCAAAAACAACCGAATAATGCAAAGACTAAATAAGATTATCGCATGGATTGGGCTCACTGCGCTCACGTTGCCCGTCATGGCGCAGGGGCGTCATGAATTTACACTTCCGCAGGCGCTCGACTATGCAAAGAAAAACAGTGTGCAGGTGAAGAACGCCTTACTGGACATACAAATCCAGCAGCAAACCAACCGGGATATTACCGCGGGCGCACTGCCTTCGATAACCGGTACCGGCTCGCTGACCGATTATTTGAAAATACCTACTACCCTGATACCGGCGCAGTTCTTTGGTGGGCCGGCAGGTAGTTTTGAGGCGGTCCAGTTTGGTACGAAATACAATGCTTCCGGCACTGTTAACCTGCAGCAAACGATTTTCGATGGCCAGGTATTCGTTGGCCTGCAGGCAAGAAGCACTTCTATAGCGCTGGCGCAAAAAGTCTCCGAAGTAACCGAAGAGAACATTCGGGCCAATGTATACAAAGTGTATTACCAGCTGGTAGTAAGCAAAACGCAGCTGTCTCTCACTGATGCTAATATCACGAGGCTGGAAAAGCTGCTACACGATACAAAAGCCCTATACGAGAACGGCTTTGCCGAAAAGCTGGCCATAGACAGGCTGGAGGTGCAAATGGCCAATCTTCAAACGGAAAAACAAACGGTGCTTAATAATATCGCCACCGGTTACCTGGGACTTAAGGTGCTGATGGGTATGCCTGCCAGGGATTCATTGCTGCTCACCGATACGCTGAGCGATAAGGATGTGAAGGAAGGAGCGCTCGACCTGGGCAACTTTAACTATAAGGACAGGAGGGATTTTCAGCTCAACGAACTGCAAATTAAACTCTACGAGTACAATGTAAAACGGTACAAGCTGTCATACATTCCTGTTTTAAGTTTGAACGCCGCCTACCAGAAAAACGCCCAGCGTACTAAGTTTGATATTTTTGGTAAGGGCGACTGGTATACGACCTCGTATGTTGGTCTGAATCTTTCCATCCCCATCTTCGACGGTTTTTCGAAGGACGCCAATATTAAAAAGGCAAAACTGCAGGTGATGCAATACCAGAACCAGCAGGAGGCGCTTAAAATTTCTATCGACAACGATATTGAAACGGCACGGCTCAAATACAGCCTGGCCATCTCCACGATGGATGCGCAGCGGAAAAACATGGTATTGTCGGAAACGGTGTACGACCAGACTAAGAAAAAATTCGAAGCGGGCACTGCTTCCAATACGGATATCACCAACGTCGAAACCGATCTCAAGCAGGCGCAGACCAATTATATCAATGCCGTTTACTCGGCCATTATAGCAAAAGTGGATTACCTCAAAGCAACCGGAAAATTATAAAACTCTTTATATGACGCTTAATATGCAAACTAACAATATGAAACATACCCTGACCATCGCTGCGCTGTTTTTACTCGCGGCCTGCGGAAGCAGCTCGAAGGACAAAAACGTGGTATTGACCGAAAAGAAGGAGCAGATGGAAAAGCTGAAGGCAGAGGAAAAAAAATTACAGGGTGAAATCGACAAGCTCGATACAGCCAAAAAAGAAAAACCGAAGCTGGTGGCCATCGCTACTATCGCCCCCGAAACCTTTACTCACTATATCGATTTGCAGGGCAGGGTGGAATCGGATAAAATAGGCTATGTAGCGCCCCGTGGCGGCGGCGGCCAGGTTAGGGCCCTCTATATTAAAAGAGGCGATATGGTGCGCCGGGGCCAGCTGCTGCTGAAGCTGGACGATGCCGTGGCGAAGCAAGTGGTGGCAGGCGCCGAACAAAACGTGGCAAGCGCAAAAGCCAATGCCGCTTTACAGGCAAGCCTTTACCAGAAACGCAAAAATCTCTGGGACCAGAATATCGGCACCGAAGTAGACGTGATTACGGCCAAAACACAAATGGAAACAGCGCAGGCGCAGCTGCAGGGAGCAGAAGAACAATTGAAGCAGGCGAAGGATCAGCTGTCGTTTACCAATGTGACCAGCGATACAGACGGCCAGGTAGAAGTGATGAATGTGAGGGTGGGTGAGTCTTTTACCGCTGCCAGCGCATCCAGCCAAATGCAGATTGTAAACATGACCGATTTGAAAGTAACCGCCATCGTGCCCGAAAACTACCTGGGCCGCGTAAAACCCGGCACCAATGTAAAGGTGACGCTGCCCGATGCCAATAAGAACATCGATACCAAAGTGCATGTAGCGGGTACCGCGATTGATCCCAGCTCGCATGGCTTCTTTATCGAATCGAAACTGCCGGCCGATAAGAGCATCCGTCCCAACCAGGTAGCCATGGTACGCATACAGGATTATACCATCAGCAATGCTATCACTGCCCCGGTAAACACCCTGCAGAACGATGAAAAAGGAAAATACATCATGGTAGCGGTCAAAGAAGGCAAACAGCTCCGCGCCCGTAAGAGAACGGTAGTAGCCGGTGAGTTCTATGGCGATAAGCTCGAAATAAAAAGCGGCCTGCAGGTGGGCGATATGGTTATCACCGACGGCTTCCAGAGCCTGTACGACGGCCAGCTGCTGACCACCGATACGAAATAGTGACAGGAAGACGAGTGAACCAGCGCGTATGGAAGAACAACAGACGACTACACATTTAAACTAATTGTATGAGCGTATTAGAAAATATAAAGGGTAAGTTCAAGGAGTTTGGCCCCACCACATGGAGTATCAAAAACAAAACATCCATCTACCTGCTGATGTTGATTGTTACTATCATTGGGGTAACCAAATTCATAACGCTCCCCAAGGAACAGTTTCCCGATATCGTGATACCTACCATTTATGTGCAAACCATTTATGTAGGTAACTCGCCCAAGGATATGGAAAACCTGGTAACCAGGTTTATCGAAAAACAGATTAAAAGCATCACCGGGGCCAAGATTAAAAAGTTTACCAGCACCTCGCAGCAGGATTATTCCGCCATCGTAGTGGAATTCGATACCGACGTAAAAACGGATATCGCCCTGCAGAAAGTGAAGGACGCGGTAGACAAGGCGAAAACCGATTTGCCTACCGACCTTACCCAGGAGCCCACCGTACTGGAAGTAAGCTTTAGCGAGCAGCCCATCATGTATGTAAACCTGAGCGGCGATTATGATTTGCAGCGCCTGAAGAAATATGCGGACGACGTAAAAGACAGGCTCGAAGACCTTCCGCAAATCAACCGCGTAGACATTGTAGGCGCACCCGAACGGGAATTTCAGATCAATGTAGACAACTACCGCATGCAGAATGCCGGCGTTAGTTTCGACGATATCGCCAATGCCGTGAAAGCGGAAAACAACGATATCTCCGGCGGCCTGCTCGACGTGGGTAATATGAAGCGCAACCTGCAGCTGAAAGGCCAGCTGAAAACAGCCTTCGATATCCGCAAAATCGTATTGCGCAATACCAACGGCCAACCTATTTACCTGAAGGACATCGCCGATATAAGGGATACGACCAAGGAAAAGGAAAGCTACGCACGGCTGGACGGTAAGAACGTGGTTACGCTGAATATTATCAAGCGCAGCGGCGAAAACCTTATCGAAACCAGCGAAGGCGTGAAGAAATCGGTGGAGGAAATGGCGGAAACCCTTTTCCCCAAAGATTTAAAGGCGGTGGTAACAGGCGATCTCAGCGTTAAAACAAAATCTTCCTTTAACGACCTGGTGAATTCCATCGTTATCGGTTTTGTGCTGGTGCTGATCATCCTGATGTTTTTTATGGGCGTTACCAACGCCTTCTTCGTGGCGCTGTCGGTACCGCTGAGTATGTTTGTGGCATTTGTATTCCTTCCGGCTGCCGACCTTATTATAGGCACACACGTAACGCTTAACTTTATCGTGCTTTTTGCCCTGCTGTTCGGCCTGGGTATCATTGTAGACGATGCCATCGTGGTGATAGAAAATACCCACCGCATCTTTATACAGGGAGCAGGTAAATTCAGCACCTCGGTAGCCGCCCGTATGGCGGCAGGTGAAGTATTTATCCCGGTGCTGGCAGGTACGCTTACTACGCTGGCGCCCTTCTTCCCCCTCATGTTCTGGCCCGGTATCATCGGTAAGTTTATGATATACCTGCCGGCGATGCTTATTTTCACCCTTACGGCTTCACTGCTGGTGGCATTTATCATGAACCCTGTATTTGCAGTGGACTTTATGAACCACCCCGAGGGTGAGAAAGAATCGAAGGCCGCCATCTTCAAGAAACCGGTTTTCTGGATAGTATTGGTAGTAGGCATTGCGCTCGACTTTATGGGTGCGCCCTTCCTGGGCAACCTGCTCATCTTCTTCCTGTTTCTCATGCTGCTCAACCGCTTTGTGCTGGAAGGAGCTATTCATGGGTTCCAGAATCGTGCGCTGCCCTGGATCATGAGCCATTATGAAAACCTGTTGAGGTGGGCGGTCAAGGGATGGAGACCGGTATACCTGCTGCTCGGCACTATGGTATTGCTCATTGCATCGGTGATGATATTTGTGGCATCGGTGAAATCGCAGCGTGTGGGCGTGGTATTCTTCCCCAAAGGAGATCCCAACCAGATTTATGTATACCTGCGCCTGCCGGTAGGCACCGATGTGGACTATACCGATTCGGTTACCCGTGTGCTCGAGACCCGCGTTAACAAAGTGCTGGGCACCGACCATGGTAAAAAGAACCCCATCGTTGAAAGTATTATCAGCAACGTGGCCATCGGCGCCAGCGACCCCGCCAGCGGCGACCGCAGTACCCGCAGCGAACTGGGACGCATACAGGTGTCGTTTGTGGAATTTGCAGAACGCGACGGCCAGTCTACGGCGCCATACCTCGATGCCATCCGCAAAGAGATGAGAGGCATTCCCGGCGCTGAAATAAGCGTAGACCAGGAAAGCAGTGGCCCGCCCACCGATCCTCCCATCAATATTGAAATTGCGAGCGAGGAATTTGACGACCTGATCAAAACGGCTACTTCCCTGAAAAACTACCTCGACTCCGTACAGGTGGCAGGCGTGGAAGAGCTGAAGATGGACGTGGATTTGAAGAATCCTGAAATAACATTGACGGTAGACCGCGAGCGGGCTATGATTGCCGGCGTTACCAGTGGGCAGATAGGACAAACCATACGCACCGCGCTGTTTGGCCGTGAGCTGTCTAAAATAAAAGAAGGAAAAGAGGAATATAAAATACAGCTGCGCAACAACGAGGTACAACGCAAGAGCCTCGTGGAGCTGCTGAATATGAACGTGGTGTTCCGCGACCAGGCCGACAGGGGGGCTATCAAATCGGTTCCCATCAGCTCAGTGGTAACGGTAGAGCCTACCAGCACGCTGGGCAGCGTAAAGCGCAAGAACCAGAAACGCCTGATTACCCTTCGCTCCAATGTACTGGCGGGTTATACCGCTACGGCCGTTAACCTGGACATTACCAAATACATCGCCGATTTCAAAATGAAATCGGATAATGTGACCATCAAGCAAACGGGTGAAGGCGAACAGCAGGCCGAAACCGGCAACTTCCTCATGAGCGCCTTATTCATTGCCCTTGGCATGATATTGCTCGTGCTAGTGCTGCAGTTTAACTCTGTCAGCAAATCGGTTATTATCTTAACAGAAATCATCTTCAGCGTTATCGGCGTATTGCTGGGGTTTGCCATCACCGGCATGCAGGTATCGGTATTGATGACGGGGCTGGGTGTTGTAGGCCTTGCCGGTATCGTGGTCAAGAACGGTATCCTTGTAATCGAGTTTACCGATGAGCTGCGCGGCCGTGGTATGAAAACACGCGAAGCCGTGGTGCAGGCAGGTAAAACACGTATCATACCGGTATTGCTCACCGCCGTGGCCGCTATCCTTGGCTTTATACCCATTGCCACCGGGTTCAATATCAATTTCGTGACCCTGTTCTCGGAGCTGAACCCGCATATATTCTTTGGTGGCGACAACGTGGTGTTCTGGAAACCGCTGAGCTGGACCATCATCTTCGGTCTCGCCTTTGCGTTCTTCATGACGCTTGTTATTGTACCGAGCATGTACCTGATAGCAGAGCGGTTAAAAAGGCCTATGCGCCGGCTGTTTGGCGGCAAGTGGATATCCTTCCTTGGTATACCGCCGCTTATTTTTGTGTTCATGCCGTTAATGATAGTCACCATGTTTGTGCACCTGGGCGAAGTAAGGCGCAGGCGCAGGAAAGGAGATCCCAAAACAACGAACGAAGCATTTGCAGGAAGCTGGTTTTAATAATAGATTAGCGGGGATATAGTCATCGACAGGATCAGTTACAAATGAACAAGCCCCCCGGTATATCCGGGGGGCTTGTTCGTTTTTGGGGTATGGGAAGCCTTCGTTAGTATGTTTGGGGTATTCACTAACGGCTTTGCTTTAAAGCTTGCCGCCGCCAATAAAGCAACCTATCTTAATACCGAGATAACTGTTTTTAGAAGAAATGGTGCTGGTGCTGCTACCGCTTACAACGGTTTGTTCGCTGTTGCCAATCAGGTTATATTCAAGCCCCAGGCGAAAATGCGCTACTTCGAAGCCTGCGCGGATCATGCCGCCGAATTTGGAGCCTGCTTCAACAGCGCTGGTAGAGCTGTTTTTGACGCTCACTTTGGCAAGCGAAAAAATGCCCGCGCCTGCGCCGGCAAAAGGACGGAAGGTATTTTTGCTGAAATAGTAATCTCCGGTGGCCAGGTATGAACCATTGGCAGCCACATCGGCGCTTTCAAAATTACCGTTGGCATCGCCGAACCCGCGCGCGGTAATAGCGGCTTCAATTCGCAGGCCCACTGCCAGTTCGTCCATGACGGCATATTTAGGTTCTACGGCAAATAAAACGCCGGCCTTGGCCCCTGATCCCTGTGGGATGGCAGCTCCTAAGGCAATGTCTACTTTAAATGGTTTGAATGCGAGGGCGGTTTGTGCATTTGCAGCAGAAACGCCGGCCAGGGCAATGCCCAGCAAAAGGATGTTTTTCATTGATTGGATCTTTTTAAGGTGAGACGATTAGGGGGTTGTTAGCCCATCATTGTTGAGGAAAACGGGCTACAGACGTAGTTATTGCAAAACAATAAAAAAAGGTGCTGCCCGTACAGGCAGCACCTTGTATGAAAAAAGCGCATATACGCTTAGAATCCCTTCTTCTGTAGCGGGTTACCATCGGTATCCAGCTCCACGATATCATAACCCAGTTTTTGAAGACCAGGCAGGATGCGGGCTTTATCGCCTACCAGCAGGATGTTTATTTTGTCTACGTGTATCCATTTGGCGGCCAGCTCATCCACTTCTTTTTTGTTGATGCCGGACAGGATTTTGTTTTGCTGGTCTACAAAGTTAGCAGGCAGGTTGTATTCCAGTATGCGCGAAATAAAGCCGGCTTTTTGCGCACCGGTTTCATACCGCAGCGCATCACGCTGGCCGATAGCGCTTTTGGTAAAGGCCAGCTCTTCTTCGGTAACACCTGTTTCGGCATATTTCTTCAGGTCTTTGATCACTTCCATCAGCGCGCTGTCGGTAACGCCGGCCTTGATACCCGAGCTGAACTCGAAATAGCCGATGTACTTGTCGCCGCCAAAACCCGAGCTGGCGCCATAGGTCCAGCCCTTGTCTTCGCGCAGGTTCAGGTTAAGCCGGCTGTTGAAGGCGCCGCCCAGCGAATAGTTCATGATGCCTGCGCGGTAGTATTCGCCCGTGGCGTCGTATTTCAAACCGGTGGCATAACCTACCCTGAATTCCGTTTGCGCCGCTTTGGGAACGTCTACCAGGTAGATGGTCGTTTTGCTTACGGCCAGCGGCTGCGCATCGACAGCAGGCAGATCGATCTTTTTATTGGGCAGCTTGTTTAAAAATGCCAGCTTAGGCAGTACTTCTTTTTCTTTTATATCTCCTACAATGACCACTTTGGCGCCCTGCGAGGTCATATAGTTATTGTAATAGCCCTTGATATCGTCCAGCGTGATGTGCTGTACCGTGTATTCGGTACCGTTTTCACTAATGCCCATGATATTGCCTGCGCCGAAATTGATTTGTGCTATCACCTCGCCGGCTATATCGGAAGGCCGTGTTTTCGACTGGCGGATACTTTCCAGCGTTTGGCGCTGGTTGCGCTTGAACGCATCTTCGGTAAAGAGCGGGTTAAACAGTCTTTCCTGCAGCAGGTCGAGTGTTTTATCCAGGTTCTTTTTAAGTGCCGCCACCATAAAGCTGATACCATCGGCAGAGCTGCCTACACGAATGCTGCTACCCAGCTTTTGCAGCTCGATGGCCATTTGTTCGGCGCTGTACTTTTTGGTGTCTTCGCTCATCATATCGGAAAAAAAGCTGGCCAGCCCTGCTTTCGAAGTGTCTTTTGCCTGCAGCAGGTGCCCGCCGGGAATGGTAACGTTGATGGTCACCAGCGGCAGCTCGGTATTTTCGGCGCCAATCATCCTGATGCCATTGGGCATTTCTTTTTTCCAGAACGCCGGTACTTTTACCACGGGGTTGGCGCCATTGCCCGGTGTCATGCCCCGGTCGAAATTATCGGTGGCCTTTGCATATTTCAGGTTGTCGTATCCATAATCCGGCCGGTTATAGTGGGTCGAATCAACGGTGTAGTCGCTGGCGGCGGCTACCAGCTTATCCTGCCCTTTGGGCAATACGCTTTCTATAACGGCGTGCTTACCCTTTATGTATTGGTTGTACACGCGCATCACATCTTCTTTCGTTACCGAGGTATACATTTTCAGCTGTTCGCCTATTTTATTGGGCGTGCCGGTGAAGGTCTGGAAGGCTGCCAGCTGGCTTACCTTGCCCGCTACGCTTTGCAGGCCGCTGATATACTGGGCTTCTATGCCGCCCTTAAACTGGGCGATGTCTTCGTCTGTTACGCCTCTTCTTTCAAAACTATCCAGCGAAGCACGGAACAGTTTTTCCATATCCGCGAGCGATTTGCCGCCATAGGGAACGATGGTAAAATAAAGCTCTCCCGAAAGCTCAGAGAGCTGGTTGCTGGCCTGTGTTTGCAGGGCCAGTTGCTTTTTTGTCATTTGCTGGTACAGGATTGAATTCTTTCCCTGTCCCAATACCTGCGCCAGGCAAGCCAGCGCGCCCATATCGGGATGGTAGTTAGGCACGGTGGGATATACGATGGCCAGCAGGGGCAGACGCGCATAGTTGTCGGTATAAGACACATAGCGATCGCGCTCTACATGCGCAGCCGGTACGGTTACCTTTTTCACTTCGGGTCCGCGGGGGATACCGCCGAAATATTTTTCTACCAGCTTGACCACATCGGCCGTTTTTATATCGCCGCCGATGGTGAGCGTGGCGTTGTTGGGACCATACCAGCGCAGGAAAAAGTTTTTGAGATCGTTTACGTTTACCCGGTTCAAATCTTCCACGTAGCCGATGGTGAGCCAGGAGTACGGGTGACCGTAATCGTATAATGCTTTCGACGCCACTTCGCTCAGCAGGCCATAGGGGCGGTTATCATAATTCTGCCCGCGCTCGTTCTTTACCGTGGCGCGCTGCACCTCGAATTTCTTTTGCGTCACTGCATCCAGCAAAAAGCCCATACGGTCGGCCTCCAGCCAGAGCATTTTTTCCAGCTGGTTGCTGGGCACCGTTTCATAATAATTGGTACGGTCGCGGTTGGTGGAGCCGTTGAGCGTACCGCCGGCGGCAGTGATGACCTTAAAATGTTGTTCGTCGGCCACATGGTCGCTGCCCTGGAACATCATGTGCTCGAAGAAATGCGCGAAACCCGACTTGCCTATCTCTTCGCGGGCCGAGCCCACGTGGTAGGTCACATCTACATGCACGATGGGGTCGCTGTGGTCTTCGTGCACCACCAGGGTGAGCCCGTTTGACAGAACGAATTTTTCGTAAGGGATGACCAGCTCGTCGCCTTTTTTGGCGACTTCCTCCACCAGCTTTGCCTGGCCCGGGGAGGTATGGCAGAGCGCCATGCAAAAAGCGGCTAACAATACGGTGTGTTGCTTACTCATGCTGCTAAATAAATTAAAGATTTAGGTTCGAAAGGATACAAATTACGGCAAAGCCGGGGTACGGCGCTTACCATTTATCTAAACCCGGCCTGCGTCTGTACCAATCTTTATTATTTTCGTACAAGCAATAAAAAGCATGTATATGAGACAAAACCATGAAATAGACTACAAAATCTACGGTGAAGAGCTGCAATATGTTGAGATAGAGCTCGATCCCAATGAAACGGCCATTGCCGAAAGCGGGGCCTTTATGATGATGGATGATAATATCGTGATGCAAAGCATATTTGGCGACGGCTCACAGCAGCAAAACAACGGCCTGCTGGGCAAGCTTATGAGCGCCGGCAAACGCCTGCTGGTAGGCGAGAGCCTGTTTATGACCGCTTTCACCAATGTGGGCAATGGCAAGCGCCGCGTGAGCTTTGCCGCTCCTTATACAGGTAAGGTAATACCGCTCGATTTACAACAGCTGGGCGGCACCATTATAGCACAGAAGGACGCCTTTCTCTGCGCCGCCAAAGGCGTCAGCGTAGGCATCGCCTTCCAGCGCAAGCTGGGCACCGGCATCTTCGGTGGCGAAGGGTTTATTATGGAAAAGCTGGATGGCGATGGAATGGCTTTTGTACATGCCGGGGGCTATGTGGTGGAAAGAGATCTTCAGCCGGGCGAGCTGCTGCGGGTAGACACGGGCTGCGTGGTAGCCTATACCGCCGGCATCAACTTCGACATTGAGCTGGTGCGCGGTGTGCGCAACTGGATCTTCGGCGGCGAAGGTCTGTTCTTTGCCGTATTGCGGGGGCCGGGCAAAGTATGGCTGCAGTCGTTGCCCATTAGCCGCCTGGCAAGTAAGATTGTATCTTATTCGCCGCAGTTTGGCCGCCGTAAGGAAGAAGGAAGCATTCTTGGCGGGTTGGGCAATATGTTTGATGGGGATGGATTTTAAATGAACGCTCCAACCGGTCTTAAATAAAAGCAGGGCTCCGTTTCGGAGCCCTGCTTTATTATTAAAATAAGCTAAAGAGAATTTAAACAATCTAAAAAGCCCGTAGGGGCGAAATGTTCGTAACCGCGGATTAATTCCTGCTGTTCAGCCTTCCCAATAATTGAAGTATCTCAAGGTATAGCCATACAATAACCAACACCAGGCCAAAAGCACTATACCATTCCATATATTTCGGCGCGCCCATGGCTACACCTTGCTGCACGTTGTCAAACGAAAGAATAAGAAACATGGAAGCAAGTCCTACTACCAGCACGGAAAACCCGATGCCCATAGCGCTGCTGTCATGAAGAAAAGGAATATCTACATTAAATAAGCGCAGGACAAATGCAACAACATAAAAAAGGATTAGTCCTAGTGCTGCCGTAATAACGATAGCCCTGAATTTTTCAGTCACTTTGATAATCTTGAACCTGTACAAAAAGTACATGATAAGAACAACGCCAAAGGTGGCGCCTACTGCCTGGAAAACGATGTCCGGCGCTTTTTCCTGGAAGCGGAACTGCATGATGGCCGAAAAACCACCGATAAAAGCGCCTTCCAGCAAGGCATAAACAGGCGCCAGCACCGAAGCCCAGGAGGGTTTAAAGGTAAGGACCATGGCAACGATAAAGCCGCCCAGTCCGCCGATAAGCGTAAACGGCATAATATTTACACCTTGGAAATAAGCACTCCACGTAAGTGATGCCGTGGCAATAACCAAGAGAGATAACAGGAAAAATTTGTTAAGAGTACCCCGCTCTGTCATGCGCAGTTCGGTCGTGTCATATACCTGCATGGACTTTTGGTAAGCGGCGTCTGTAAGAATAGGATTACTAGATTTGAAAATTGCCATAGTTGTAGAATTTAGAGAAAACAAATTTACAAAATGTTCCCGTTTACAGGTAGTTAAAATTGGAGGATAAAAAAACCGTTCTACAAGGTAGAACGGTCCGTTTTTCAATTATTTATAACCGGTATTATTGCGGGTTCTTGTTATCAGGTGGTTTTGGCGGGCGTGGTTCGCCGCCGCCTTTTTGTTCGCCGCCGCTGCCGCGTGGTTGACCGCCGCCTCCTCCGCGGTTTCCGCCGCCTCCGCGATTGCCTCCCCGGCCGGGCTGGTCGCGGTTACCCTGGTTCCTGTCGCCGCCCGGTGGTCTTTCTCCGCCCGGGGGTCTTTCACCTCCCTGGCCTCTTTCGCCGCCGCGCTGGTTACCATGACCGCCGCGATGACGTCCTTGTTCGCGCGGACCTTGCCCTGGTGTTGAAGGGCCCTGCTCGCGGGGTGCATTACCTTGCTCACGGGGTGCGCCTTGTTCACGTGGTGCGCCGCCCTGCGGGCGATTGCCCTGTTCACGACCGCCGCCCTGCTCACGGTTACCACCACCGCCGCGTTGCTGACCGCCACCGCCGCCACGTTGCTGACCACCGCCACCACCGCGTGACTGTTGCTGCGGTCGCTTCTTTTTATCTGCTTTTTCGAGGCTGCCCAGGCTGATGTGCCCTACCAGCTCCACGAAACCGCTTTCCACTTCCTTGGGTTTGTTGCTCGACAGCTCTACCACTTCCATCTCCTCGGGTATAATACCCTGGGCGTTGAGCGAGCGTATTTTGCGTACGCGCTCGATGGTCAGCGGGTATTGCTTGTTACTGTCGGGCAGTATATACCACATGACGTTTTTGAAAATATCTTTCTTGATCAGCAGCGCATTGCCCCGCGCCACCTGTATCGTATCGGCATTATCCGGAAAATGCTGCAGCGCATCCAGGTAAGTATCCAGCTCGTAGTTGAGACAGCATTTAAGACGTCCGCATTGCCCGCTCAGCTTGGTTTGGTTGATGCTCAGGTTCTGGTAGCGCGCCGCCGTGGTATTGACGCTTTTGAAATCGCTCAGCCAGGTGCTGCAGCACAGCTCGCGGCCGCAACTGCCGATACCGCCTACTTTGGCGGCTTCCTGCCGGGCGCCAATCTGGCGCATCTCCACCTTTACCTTAAACTCGCCGGCGTAAATCTTTATCATCTCGCGAAAATCCACCCGGTCGTCGGCGATATAAAAAAAAGTGGCTTTACGGCCGTCGGCCTGTATTTCCACTTCTGTCAGCTTCATATTCAGCTTCAGCTGTTTGGCAATGGCCCGGGAACGTATCAGCGCATCCCTTTCGCGGGCCTTGTTTTGCTTCCATACTTCGATGTCCCTGTCGCTGGACCGGCGCAGTACGCGCTTCATTTCGGGATTAAACTCTTCGACTTCCTTTTTCTTCATCTGCAGGCGAACAATTTCGCCCATCAGCGTTACCTCGCCCACGTCAAAACCGCTCACGCCTTCCACGGTTACCCATTCGCCTTTTTCGAAATGCTGCAGGCTGCCATTGCGGAAATAGTCTTTCCGGCTTCCTTTATTAAAGCTCACCTCTATAATCTTGCAGGCAGTATCCGGATCGGCGATGGGTAAATTGGACAGCCAGTCGTGCACGTTCAGGCGATTGCAACCGCCGGTGCTGCAACCTCCGTTGCTTTTGCACCCATTGGGTTTCCCCGTGCCACAGCTACCACAACCCATATCAATAACAGTTTAAGAATGAATAAAATGCGAGGGGGGAGTGATGAATGGGGCAGGCCGCATATCAATGGGGTGCATCGTTGCGTCGCACACTTGTACAGTTGTATCTTTGTTGAGCGCACCGGCGGGTAGCCGGTATCCTTTACTTTCTTTCCGGGTTTCCGGGTATCAATTAATATTCAACAGAAATTCAAAAGTCAGGCATGTGATGCGATGACTCCCGATGGTATCGCTACCCCGGTGTATCGTCTTATCACGGTTCTTACGCACGGGTCCTTCCCACCTCAATTTACCAAAATTAACGATTTATCGGCAATGATATGATATAGTTTAATCGTCAGGGCGTGAAACAGCATTTTGGCGTTGGCGTTGCGTTCTATGTAATAGCTGGCCTTGTCCAGCTCTTCAATAATGGCCTTTTGCTGGTTGATATCCGCCAGCTTATTAAGCCGGCCGGCAAAATCCCTTTCCTTTTCGGGCATGGAAGCCAATGAGTTATGAAGGGGCGACCCTCCCGCCTGTCCTGAGCCTGTCGAAGGGCCCAGGGCCCGCAGCCGGATGCTTTGCTCCAGCAGGTGGTTAAAATAGCGCAGGAACTGCTTTTGTTTTTCCCGGCCTTGCTTGCTGATGTCTTCTATCCATTTTACCTGTGCGGCGGGCCCTGTTTTCAGGGTGGCGTTCAGCCATTCGCGCAGCAGGTTCTGCCAGTCTTCGTCGGCATGCTGCAGCAATTGCAGCGCCTCGCGGTAATTGCCGTCGCTGATACCCGCGGTTTGCCGGGCCTGGTCGGGCGAAAGTTTTGCCCTGCTGGTAAGCGCTTCGGCAATATCGGCTGTTTCCAGCGCCGGGATTTTTATCAGCTGGCAGCGGGAGAGAATGGTGGGCAATACCAGCGATTCGTTTTCAGCCACCAGTATAAACAGGGTATCGGGCGGCGGCTCCTCGATGAGTTTCAATAGTTTATTGCCTTCGTTGCCCAGGTACTCGGGCATCCACATAATCAATATCTTATGATTGCTCTCAAAGCTTTTCAGGTTCAGCTTGCGGATGATATCATTACACTCGTGCGCGGTGATATTGCCCTGTTTGTTTTCGGCGCCGATAAACTGCAGCCAGTCGTACGCGTTGCCGTAAGGATATTGCTGTACAAATTCCCGCCATTCGCTGCTGTAGTCGGTGCTCACCGGCTTATCGCCCGACTTGCGGGACACCACCGGGTACGAAAAATGAATATCCGGGTGAACCATCTTTTGGTTCTTGGAGCAGGAGGGGCAGGCGCCGCAGGAATCGGGGGGTAGCTGGCGGCTGGCAGTAGATGGCTGACTGGCCGGTTCTTCGCCAAACAGGGAGGGGCCGGGGCCGGGGGCAGCGGCGGCGGCCCGGCCGGTGATAGTATCACATACAATATATTGGGCAAAAGCAAGGGCCAGCGAAAGTGCGCCGCAGCCTTCCCTGCCCAAAAACAACAGGGCATGGCTCAGGCGGTTGTGCTGCACCATCTCCGCCAGGTGCTGCTTGGTATCGGATTGCCCGATGATGTGGTTGAATTGCATCTGCGCAAATATAAGCTGCAAGCCGCAAGTAAACAGCTGCAAGTTGCAAGCTACAGGCTGCAAATAAAAAGCCGCAGGCCGCATGTCCCTGGTTTACCGGGAATAGGCAGCTTGCGGCTTGTAGCTAATAGCTTGCAGCTTAATTCAGGTACTTCGTCACTTCCTCGCTCATCGGGCTCACCTTATTATGGATTACCGTTACCAGCTTGCCGTTTTCGTCGAGCAGGAACTTGGTGAAATTCCATTTAACGGGATCCTTGATACCCAGTTTTTCCGCCTCGCCTGTGAGGTATTTGTAGATGGGCGCCATATCATCGCCTTTTACAGACACTTTTTCGGCCATTGGAAAACTAACGCCATAATTCTTTTTGCAAAACTCCTGTATCTCGCCATTGCTGCCCGGTTCCTGGCCACCGAAATTGTTGGCGGGAAAACCGATGATAACCAGTTTATCGTGGTATTTTTTATAAAGCTCTTCCAGGGCGGCGTATTGGGGAGTGTTTCCGCATTTGGAAGCGGTATTGACGATCAGTATTTTTTTCCCTTTGTATTTAGAAAAATCGATGGTGCCCTGTCCGTCCAGCGCAGGCACTTTAAAATCATAAATGCTGGTGGCAGTTGAAAACAATACCGCGAGCAATGCAAGTCGTAACATGATTATAAGTTTTTAGTTTAATATGATAGTGGTAGTACAACAAAGATGCCGCAAATAAGGTTTGCCGGCTGCTAATAATTCGGTTAGCGGTCAAATTTGGTTTCCTGTGTGGAGAAATAAACCTGTATGACCGGCAGGGCCGGTTTGACAATGGTAAATAATTATAATTCTTGGCCGTCTTCCTGGTGGATAAATTTTTTTTCTCCTGTACCGTGGGTATATTTGTACCCTTCCGCTACGGCGAGCAATATCCTGCTTTTACCAATATCCCTCTTTTTTTCAATATCCTCTTTTTTACCGCAATTTAAAAACCCCTTTCTATGAAGGCGAAGCCTCGTGTAATGTTGCGTGCTGTAAAAAGTGCGTGTACAAATTTATACTCTCTTGTATTTATCAATGGATTCCTGTTGTGTCTTATCCTGTATACGTATATAGAAGATCAATATGAACAGGAAACATTCAACTCCCTCAACGCATATGTGCTGAAGTCTTTTGAAGGCAGGCCGTTCAACGATGATACGGCGCTGGCCAGGTGTATGCATCTTACCTATAGCCTGGAAACCATGCATCGTAAGGTTTTTTCGGCTGCTGCCGTAGGTGGTTTTATCGCCAAAGATATCCGCCCGGTAAGCTTTGATTTCACCACGGGGCAGGGGGCCTGCGGGTCTTCTTCCCTGGTACTGGGGCGATTGCTGCTTTGCATGCGTTATCCCATGCGCTTTGCCCATATGCAGGTAGATGGCATTAATGGCGGTCACCAGGTGCTGGAAGCCAACATCAACGATCGCTGGGTAGTGCTCGACCCCCTGTACAATCTTTATTTTGTACGCCCCGACGGCCGCATGGCTTCTTTTGACGATCTGCACAATAACTGGGCTTATTATAAAGCGCAGGTTCCTGCGGGTTATGACATGCGCTACAGGTATGAGGGCGTTACTTATACCAACTGGAACAAGATCCCGGTAGTTATGCCTGCCGTAAAAACATTGTTGAACCTCGTGGTAGGCAGGAGCCGGGCGGACGCTATTTCGCTACGCCCGTTTTTCCTGCGCAAATTCCACTTCCTGTTTATAATACTGCTAATCATTTATACGATGGTGTTATCCTTCACGGTCAGGCGTTTGATCCGCAAAAAGGGGCCTGCGCCCAGGCCGCTGTCCTATCCTTACCTGGAAGCGGTTGTCAAGCCGGGCACACAGCTGATAGCATAGTATCCGCTCACCCGGATACAGGACGTTTTTTTTATTTCGCACTAATAATCAGAGGTTAGAAGAAGTATGTCTATACTTCTTCTTCTGTTTGGGAAGAAGCGGCAAGCTATAAGCTACAAGCGGCAAGCGCTGAGCTGCGGGTCACTTGCGGGGCAATTTATTCTGTGCAAACGGCTCGCAGCTCATAGCTCGCGGCTCGCAGTTTCTCTATACCGGTTGCTTTTCCCTGATGCGTTTTAAATAGCCGGAGGGGCTTATGCCAATTACTTTTTTAAAGGCGGTGCTGAAAGTATTCCTGTTATTAAAACCCGATTCTTCACCTATTGCTTCCAGTTTTTTTTGCTTCCATTCCTCGTTGAGAATTTTCAGCTTGCAATGATTTACCCGGTAATAATTGATGAAATCGTTAAAGCGAACGCCGTAGTGCTGGTTGATTAGCGCCGACAAATGATGCAGAGGAATGTGTGTATCATCGGCCAGTTGCTTCAGTGTATAGCTCGGTTGCAGGAAAGGTTGTTTTGCAGATAAAAAATCCTTCAGCTTCTTATCCATCTCTATAACATGGTCCGGTTTGAGGTGAGTATCACCTATCCGCACAATGTGACTTACGCAATTCATAGTGTCATGCTTTTCTTTTCGGTCATTACAGGTATTGGCTTTGGCAATAATAATAGGGTTTTTCCAAAAGGAATCGTTAAATGAAAAGGCAATTACGGTTATTCTTTGCAGATATGAAGGAATATATCGCCCGTATCCCGCTGCCGGGTGCATTGCATAAAAAGGTTATGGAGGGGGGATTTAATCAGTATCTCCTGCTACCAGGGCCTTACCAAACGATGGGTATGCTATTGCCGCATGGTAATTGACCATGTCATATTAAAATTATTCAGGTGGGTAGGATATAGCAAATTTTTGGCGGGTGGGCTTGCCAAAAGTTATAAATTCTTGCATTTATTGCTTTTCATAGCAGCCAATGTCGGGTACGCCCACCGGTCGCAGGTTTCCATCCAGGTCCAGCGCAACACCCGCATTAACGCCTTTGTTGATGGCCGGGGAGCCGTCTTTGAGGCGGAAGCTGAAAATGCGTTTCTGCACATTAATGCTGTCAAACTGTGGGTCCTGGTTGGCGATGCTATTATTAACCGTTGAATTGGCGGGGCTGTTTTTTCCTTTCCAGAGGCAGTTGTCAAAGCTGACGGCAAACCCGGTGCTGCCCTGCTTATTGACCACCACTTCATCATCCACGATACCATTGGCGCCCCAGGCAATACAATTTTTAAAAGCGGCGCTCAGGCTGCTGGTCAGCACCGTCGTGCCCTGCAGTACATAATTGCTTACATATAATACCGGGTCTTTGTGCGCTATATAGTTATTGGAAACGGCGGCCATGGTGCAGTGGGTAAACTGGTAACTGCCGCCCAGCGCCAGCACTACGCCCTTGCCGCAGTTGCTCACGAGGCAATTGCGCGCCGTAACAGACGACTGGATGCCATATATACCGGCATCGTAGGCATTGTCTACGATACATTCGTTCAGGATAAGTTTAGGGTTGGCATTAACGGAGGGTAATTCGGATACCAGTCCCTGGTAGGCATTGCGCACCACGGCATATTGCAGCACATTGTCTTTGCTGGTGCCGCGGAAATAGATGCCGGGCCAGCTGCCGGGGTATTCGTTATAAGGATAATCCAGCCGGTCGCTGCTGAAGTATACCCGGGTGCTATCGTATTTTTCGCCGGTTATCTTCAGTGTGCCGTCTACCAGCAGCGGCGCATCGGCATGCAGGTATATCCTGGTTCCCTTTGGTATGGTAAGCGTGGCATTGGTATCCACCTGCAGGCCGCCGAGTATTACATAAGGAAGGGTGTTGGTCCAGGTAGTATTGCCGGTAATGACACGGTTGCGCAGGAAATTGGCATTTTGTCCCCAGGCTTCCAGCTGTACCAGCCTGCGGTTGCCGTTAAAGCTTATCTCGATGCTGTCGCGTATCACAAAAGGCAGGTTGGCCGCGCTGGGGTTGATGGTCACCGACACAAAAACATAGATGCTGTCATTGGCCTCCATTTCTATATCGTTTAGCTGCGGGCCCATGCTGCCGTCTACATTTATTTTGAAGGCCGAGCCGCTGCCGCCTTTCAGCGATACCGAGTTCAGCCGTAGTTTTTGGTTGTTATTGTTGGTGATTTTGAAAAACTGTGTGACGGAGCCGGTGGAGGTAAAAACCGTATCGAAATGAAGCGTATCGGCGCCGATGCCCAGCTGCGCATTGGGACTGGTGATAAAACTATCTTTCCGGCAGGAAAAGAAGAACAGGGTTGAAAGTACCAGGATGTAAGTAAGGGTTTGCTTCATGTAGGGTCAAAAATAAGCATATAAGATCGAAAACAGAACGTTAAAGCAAGGAAGCAGCGCCGGTCTTCGCTGCCTTCCCGCCGCACTCCCTTCCGCTAATTTCGGATAATGAAAAAAGCGGCCGCCATAATTTCTTCCTTTCTCACTTTTTTCCTGCTATCCTGCACCAATATGGGCAGTCATGACATTAGCAGGACGAATACAGCTATTCGCCTGCCGGCACAAGGCGCCATCGCCGCACCCGACGGCGTCATTACTGCCCACCTGCTCACCAACAAACTCCAGGGCCTCTGGGGAATCGCCGGCGATGAAAACGCCCTGTTCGTTATCGTCAACGACCGTATCATCTACCCCGAGATTGAAGCGGCCTTCCCGTACTACTGGAAAAACGACAGCCTGAATATAAAGCACGACGGCTACGAAGACGTTTTTTCCGTCAGCATGCGCGGCACCGATACCCTGGTGCTGACCGGCCATAAAAAACAGGTCTACGTCAGGTTTAAAACCGTAGGTTAAAACAAAAGATTGTTTTTCACGGCCATGTCGTAAATTGTAGAAAACCCGTTTCTATGATGCCCATGTTTTCTTTAGTCCGCCAGGCGCTCAATACCTGTACGCGTTATAGCCGTATCTGCAAGATTATATACGCTTTAACACCTGTATAAGTCCTGGCAAATCTCACCATACTCCCGTCAAACTCCCGTTTTACTCCCGTGTAAGTCCCGTCTTACTCCCGTCTTCCTGCATTTTTCCTGTAACTATCCTGTATCTATCCCGGTGCGGAGGTTGAGGGAATGCACACCAACAATCCTCTCATCCCGTAAAAGCCATTTATTGATCATTAACCTCTTAAACCCCTTTTATGGCACGTAAACGCCGCAAATCCTCCCCGTCAAAAGAAACCAAAAAAAGAGGCGTGACCCGCGAACGCTTTCGCACCTCACCCGCTTTTGAAGGCAGCCGCCAGGCAGCCAGCGAATTTGGCAAAGCATCGCAATGCGCCGTGCTGCTGCGCCGTGAACTGGCGCAGGTATTGGAGCTTGTCCGCGAAAATGAACTGCATCTCCGGCTTTCCCAAAAGATCGGTGGCCTGATGCGGGAAAAAAGATTGTCCGGCAGCCCCGTGGCCAGCCTCAACGCACAACCCTGGAATAAACTGGAAGGATTGAAATTTAATGAAAAGGCCAGCCTTGACAATCTCCTGGAAGGCAGGCAGGAAGTAACTGTTTCCCCGGCATCAGGAAAAATAAATATCCGCCTGACGGGTTTCGGCCTGGATGATAAATACGATGCCCGTAAAGCAGGTACCCATTACCGAATCGTTGCCTGCGCCTCCGCCATCGATTTTACTAAGAAGAAAGCGATCAGCGATTACACGGCTACCGGCCACTTGCCTATTGTGCGACCGGTGAAGGAACATTATACACAGGCCCCTGTGGAACTATCGCTCACATTGCCAGCGCCGGTTATCCTTCCCCTGTTTGTGGCATTGGGTATGGTATGCTACTCGTTTGATAAAGGTGCGTTTACCATGCTGGGCAATCGCAGCTTCAAGGCATTGGAGCTTATATACGCCCGGCCTTCCGCGATAGCATCCTAACCATCCGCCCAAGCCAGCGCTGCCACGCTCAGCTTTACATTACCTGCCGGCAGTAATGCCCGCGCACAGGCTTCCATAGTGGCGCCGGTAGTAATAACATCATCCACCAGCAGCATATGCCGGCCTTCAATAAGCCCCCGCTTCGCCAGCCTGAACTTTCCCTCCATATGCTGCCAGCGCTCAATCCTGTTTCTATGGGTTTGAGTTCCGGTAGTGGATAACCGGGTAAGGGCATTCGTAATAACCGGCAGGCCCATCACTTCCGCTATCCCTTCACAGATAACCGCCGACTGGTTATACCCCCTTGCTCTCTCCCTGGCTGCATGCAGTGGCACAGGCGCCAATGCTTCCACGCCATCAAACCGCCGGCTTTCCAGCAGGCATTGCCCCATCATTCGCCCCAGCATGCGCCCCGCTTCTTTATTTCCTTTATACTTCAGCGCATGCAGTACCCGCTGCACCATCGCGCCCCGTGTAAAATAGCCATAGGCGGTTCCGCTTACCAGCGGTATCCTGCCGGCAAAAACCCGTTCTACCGGGTTGTTGGCATACGTATGAAAATTAGTAACAGGAAAATCATGCAGGCAGCGCATACAAAGCGCAGCTGCTTTGCCAGGCGTATCCGTACCGCATCCCGCACAACAGTGCGGAAAGAACAAATGGCTAAAATCATGGATAAGGCTTGTAAAGGCCCGCATATATAATTAAGAATTATTATTGCGTCAAATACCTTGCGGCTTGCAGCTTGTAACTTGCAGCTAGAACAACAACGTATACACTTCGTCCACCTTTCCCACTGTCACAATCTCTATTCCCGAACTGGCCAGGCCTTTTTGTCCCTGCCGTCCCGATGGAAGGTTATAACGCGATACGATGATCTTTTCAAAGCCCAGCCTTTCCGCTTCTGCTATCCGCTGCTCGATACGGTTAACGGCGCGTATTTCGCCGCTCAGTCCCACTTCGCCGGTAAAGCAGATATTCATGGGCAGTGGCCTGTCGTCGTAAGAGCTTAATAAGGCGCAGAGCACCGCCAGGTCGATGGAGGGGTCTTCTATCTTCAGTCCGCCTGCTATATTGAGGAACACGTCTTTCATCCCAAAATGAAATCCGCCTCTTTTTTCCAGTACGGCCAGCAACAGCTGCAGGCGGCGCAAATCGAAACCGCTCACCGTGCGCTGCGGCGTACCATATACGGATTGCGTTACCAGCGCCTGTACTTCTATCAGCAGCGGGCGCATGCCTTCTATCGTTGCCGCAATGGCAATGCCGCTTAGCTGGTCTTCTTTCTGCGTAATAAGTATTTCGCTGGGATTGGTGACGCCGCGCATGCCATCGCCTGTCATTTCATAAATGCCCAACTCCGCCGTACTGCCAAAGCGGTTTTTAAGTGTACGCAGAATGCGGTAGGCGTAATGGCGATCGCCTTCAAACTGCAATACCGTGTCCACCATATGCTCCAGTATCTTGGGGCCTGCAATGGTTCCATCCTTGGTAATATGACCAATCAGGAAAACCGGTGTATTCGTTTCCTTGGCAAAACGCTGCAGCTCCGCCGCCGATTCACGTATCTGCGATATGCTGCCCGGCGAAGATTCTATATAGGGCGTATGCAGGGTTTGTATAGAATCTACTATCACCAGCTGCGGTTTCAGCTTTCTTATCTCCTGGAAAATGGTTTGTGTATTGGTTTCAGTAAGCAGGTAAAAGTTCTCGTTGGTCAGGGAAAGCCTGTCGGCGCGCATCTTGATTTGTTGCGTACTTTCTTCCCCGCTGATATATAAAACAGTAATATCGTTGAGCAATAAGCCGTTTTGTAAAAACAGCGTGCTCTTGCCGATGCCCGGTTCGCCGGCTACCAAAACAATGCTGCCCGGAACAATGCCGCCGCCCAATACCCTGTTTAATTCTGTATCGCGCGTTACGATGCGTGTCTCTTCACTACTGCTTACACCGCTTAATAAAACCGTCTTCTGGTTTTTTTCACCGCCATAGGTTGCCCACGACTGGTTGTTGCTCTTAATGCTTTCTTTTTGGATGATCTCTTCCGCAAAAGTGTTCCATTCACTGCATGCAGGACACTTGCCCAGCCATTTGGCGCTTTCATATCCGCAGTTCTGACAAAAAAATGCTGATTTCACTTTACTCATGGCGGTAAAGATACAGTGTAAGGAAGCGCATAAAAAAGAAGGAAGGCGTATTAATGATCGGGCGGACGCGGGATAAAAAACCAGGACCTTCTACAAAGTAAAAGGGCCAACATTACTGTTGACCCTTTACTTACTAACCCATTAAATTCTTGCACTAAATTACAAATCTGCGCCACATAACAAAATTATTTTTTGAGCCTGTGAATAACTTTTTCGTTTAACCATTATCTATTAGAAGATAGGTAAATGCATGTTTAATTAGCTGATAATCATTGCTTAATAGACAAATTTTGCCCCTGCCTACTAACAGCAAATGAAAAAAACAGGGATGCAACTCCTTGAAAATCCGGTTTGTGAAAAGGGTTATTGACACTTCTGTTTCGATCGCCCGCCGTGTTAGTGACAGCTTGTTTTTTAAGCGCACAGAACGCCTTTGCCGGCATGGTAAAAGGGTCGCCTACCCGCCTCCGCCGGGACAAAAAAGAAGGCTATAAGCTCCCTTTACGGCATTCTCCGGGCGGCTGTCACGGTCTCCGCGGCCTTCCCGCCAGGGCCCTGTTGGGGAATGCCCCGGTAAAAAAGGCCGGCAAATTATTGATTTGACGCAATGAAGCCGCTTTTGCCATACACCGCCCATCCTGTTTATTTCCTAAACTTATCAATAATTAACCTCTTGTACTCAAAAATTGCCATTTTGAGATCTTTTTTTGCCACTTAGTCATATTTAACCTAGTTTTAAGTTATAACCTTATAGTGAAAGTAAGCGCCCGGTATTATTCCCGGTTTGTCTTTATTGCCTGTATGATATAATAAAGACCCTTCCCCCTTTATTCAACAGCTTGTTTTACCCTTTAACTATCGGTGCATTGTTGTGCCCCGCCGGGGCTTGGCCATGCCTCAACATATTTGACCTTTTTCTAAAACACAACACATGAGAAAACTACTGCTTATTACAAGCATTCACCTGCTTGTATGCCAACTCCTTTTTGCCCAGGCGGGAGGGATTTCCGGTAAAATAACCGACAAGACCGGCTCGCCCATCCCAGGGGCCACCATTCGAATCAAGGGTACCAAAAAAGGTACCAGCGCCGGCCCTGACGGCTCTTTCGCACTCGAGGCGCTCCCTAATACTACCTTGATTATCACTGGAATAGGCTACGAAACCCAGGAAGTAAAAGCCGGTACGGCGCCTTTGTCCATAACGCTGGCCTTCAATGAAAGAGCCCTGAGCGAAGTGGTGGTTACCGCCCAGGGTATCAAAAAAGAGAAAAAAGCCCTTGGGTATTCCCTGACCGCGGTGGCTAATAAAGACCTTGAACTAAGGCCCGAAGGCGATATCGGCCGTGTGCTCAATGGCAAGGTGGCGGGCCTGAGCGTATTGAACTCGAGCGGCATCTCCGGCAGCGGCACCTCCCTCAGCATACGGGGGGTGAGCAGCATCAACGCCGGCGTGGCCACGCCCCTTTTTATCGTCGACGGGGTGCCTTTCGACGCGGGCAACAACGGCAATGACAATTTCCAGTACGGCGGCGGCACTTCCTCCTCGAGCCGCTTTCTTGACCTGGACCCCAATAACATTGAGAGTATCAACGTAATAAAAGGCCTGGCCGGCGCTACCTTATATGGCGAAGCCGGCAGGAACGGTGTCATTATTGTGACCACCAAAAACGGCTCGGGTCACCGGACAGCCAAAAAATTTGAGGTCACCGTCTCCCAATCGCTTTTTGCCAACCAGGTAGCCAATATACCCGAATACCAGAACACCTATGGCGGCGGTTTTGACCTGGTGCCTTCTGCCGCCTACAGTAACTGGGGCGCAAAGTTTACCAACCCGCCCCTGCAGGTAGCTTACGCCCCCGCCCTGGTGGCCGCCTATCCTGAGCTGACCGGCAAAACACAAGACTATAAACCGTATGATAACGTAAAAAGCTTTTTCCGCACAGGTGTTGTAAGCTCCAGCTCGATAAACATCGCTGCTTCCGGCGCTAACACGACCTTCAATGCCAATTACTCTTATATGGACGATGAGGGCTTTACGCCCAATAACCGCGTGTTCAAAAATAATTTTGGTATCGGCGGAACGGCAAAACTGGCCAATAATCTAACCGCCAACGCGGTAATGAACTTTGCCATCACCGATTTCCAGACCCCGGTGGTGGGGGCCAATGGCGGAGGTGGTGGCCCCGACATAACCTCCGTATTCGGGTTCCTGCTGTTTACACCCCGCAGCGCCAACCTGATGGGACTGCCTTACGAAAACCCCGTTACGCATGGCAGCATCTACTATCGCAATGGCAACGATATTGAAAACCCCCGGTGGACGGCCAGCAATGCCTTGTCAAAAGATCTTACCTATCGCACGTACGGCACCTTTGGTCTGAAATATGAAATTATAAAAGGGCTCTCGCTGGCCTATCGCCTCGGCCTTGATTTTTACAACGAATCGCAGCGCCTTACCATCAATAAAGGCGGCATCAGCGGCGGCGCCGGTTATGTAAACGGCCTGTACCGTACATCCAATGCCTACAATTCTATTTTAAATCATACGCTGAACGCTACTTATAATACCAACCTGTCCAGCAACTTTTCACTTACGGTCAATACAGGTTTCGACATGCGAAACGACAGCTATTCGCAGTCCGGCCTGAAAAGCACCCAGCAGATCGTGTATGGCCTGTTTGATCACAGCAATTTTATTACGCACGATATCCTGAGCGAGGGCGGCAGTGATCTTGATTATAAAACAACCAAAACCCGTGCGGGCGTATACGCGGAGGCAAGCGTTGGTTACAAAGACTATGTTTTCCTGAACCTGAACGGCCGCAACGACTGGGTATCCACACTCGAAAAAAACAACCGTACCCTGTTCTATCCCGGGGTAAGCGCCTCCTTTATTCCCACCGCTGCCATCGCCTCGCTGAAAGACAGCAAGACCGTCAATTACCTGAAGCTGCGCCTGGGCTATTCTACCAGCGCCCACTTCCCCGACCCTTACAATACCCGCGCATCCCTGAATCTCAGCACCAATTCGTTTGTCGATAAAAACGGCAACGTGATCAACGTGGCTTCCGTTCCCGACCGGGTGCCTAATCCCAATTTGAAACCCGAGCTGATAAAAGAAGGCGAAGCAGGGATTGAAGGCAAATTTTTCAATAACATATTATCTATCGACGCCACCGCTTACTACCGTACAGCCAGCAACCAGATATTGAACAGGCAGCTGGACGTTTCTACCGGTTACACCTCCACGACCATCAATGCCGGCGCGGTCGATAACAAAGGCATCGAAATAGCGCTGGGCATTACCCCCATCAGCACCAAAGACTGGAAATGGCAGCTGGATGGTATATACACCCTCAACAAAAGCTATGTGCACAGCATGCCCGATGATATCAAGCAAATCGAGATAGGAGGCTACAGCGGCGGACCGGGGCTATATGCCATCAATGGCAAACCCCTCGGCGTGCTACAGGGCAGCTACGTACAAATCGATCCCAAAAGCGGTAAAAACATAGTAGACGCCAACGGTTATTACCTGGGCTCCTCCGATATAAAGGTCATCGGTGATCCGAACGCGCTGTATAAATTAACCGGCATCAGCACCCTTAGCTATAAATCCTTTTCCTTTCGTATGCAGTGGGATTTTACCAAAGGCGGCGATATGTTTTCCAATACGGTGCGCACCCTGCTGGCGCGCGGCGTAACAAAAGATACCGATTTCGATCGAACGCTTCCCTTTATCATTCCCAATGCCGTAAAGCAGGACGGAACCCCCAACAACATACAGCAAAGCGTGGACAACATTTATTTCAATACCTACGGTTTCGGCCCCAACTCCATTACCGTTTGGGACGCTACGCTGATACGCCTGCGCGAAGTATCCTTTGCGTTCAGCTTCCCGAAAAAAGTACTGGAAAAAACACCTTTCGGCGCAGCTTCGTTCAACGTATCGGCCAACAACCTGTGGTACCTGGCGCCCAACTTTCCCAAGTATACCCGGTTCGACCCCGAAAGTAACAGCCTCGGCGCGGGCGCCATACACGGGCTCGACCTGTTTGCCGGTCCTTCTTCACGCCGTATCGGCGCAAGCCTTAAGCTAATGTTCTAAACGTTAAAAGAAGCAACATGAAAATCACGAAAATATTTATAACGGCATCGTTTGTACTATCGCTGGCATCCTGCAAAAAATTCAATGATAATCTCGACGGGCAGCTGAATAACCCGGGCGCAGCCTCCACCGATGCGGCCGACGCAGACCTGTATTTAAACAACCTGGAGCTGGGTTTTAAAGGCTTTTACCAATCGGCTTCCGACCTGGGCGACCCGCTGATACGCCAGGAAATTATGTATGGTCCCACTTACTTTAACGCATATACCCCCTCCAGCTTCGATGGCATATGGTCCACAGCCTATACTTCCGTTTTCAAAACAGCCAATACAATGATACCGCTGGCGGCAGGCAAAGGGTTGTATGTGCACAGCGGTATTGCCAAAGTGCTCAAGGCATATACGATGATAGCGATGGTCGATCTCTTTGGCGACATACCCTATACCCAGGCAAACCTGGGCGTTGCCAATACCAATCCTTCTGCCGACAAAGGAAGGCTGGTATACGATTCCGCACTGGCATTGCTCGATGCGGCCATCAGCGACCTGGGAAAAACGGCGCTGGCATTACCCGCCAATGATCTGTTTTACAGCGGCAGCGCTAAAAAATGGATAACGCTGGCAAAGACAATGAAACTGAAAGCCTACGTGCAAACAAGACTGGTAGATGCTTCCGTGGCAACTAAAATAACAGCGCTGGTAACGGAGAATGACCTGGTAAACGCTTCCTCGCAGGACTTTGCCTTTGCTTTCTCTACCAAGAACCAGGCGCCCGACAGCCGCCACCCGCATTATGTAACCAATTACGGCACCGACAATGGCGCGGGCGATTATATCGGCACGCATTTTCTCTGGATGATGGCCGATGAGAAGGGATTCCAGGACCCCCGCGCACGGTATTATTTTTACCGGCAGGTAGATAATGTCTATACCGATGCCCGCACCGCCGATCAGACTACCCGCCAGTTTGCCATTCCCTGTCTTTACCGTACTTCGCCTTATGCGGCCGGAGTACCTTATTGCCTGGTAGACACCGGTTACCTCGGGCGCGACCATGGCAACAATGAAGGCATCGGCCCCGACAATGGCCTGCGCACCACCTGGGGCGTATATCCTGCCGGCGGCGAGTTCGATGCTAACCAGAATAAAGCAGTAGGACAGAGCTCCACGCGTGCAGTGGGTGCCAAAGGCGCAGGCATATTTCCCATCTGGCTGTCATCTTACACTTATTTCCTGAAAGCAGAAGCCGCGCTTGCCCTTAGCACGCCCGGCGATGCGCAGGCGTTGCTGCTATCGGGCGTAACGGAATCGTTTAATAAGGTAAGCGGCTTTGCCACTTCCATCGGTTATTCGCTGCCGGCTACCGATACGGGCAATTATATTACTGCTTATAACCGGCAGAAATACCTGAACAGGGTGCAAACGCTCTACCAGAACGCAACGACCACCGATGCCAAACTGAATGTGCTGATGAAGGAATATTATATCGCCGCCTGGGGCAATGGTTTGGAAGCGGACAATAACTACCGCCGTACGGGTAAGCCCGACAACCTGCAAAGAACATTACTGCCTAATGAGGGCGATTTTATCCGCTCCTTCTTTTATCCCTCGGTATATGTGGATTTTAATAAGAACGCGGTACAGAAAACAGTGACAAAAACGAAAGTTTTCTGGGACAATAATCCTGACAGTTTCATTCATTAAAAAAGCATACAATGAAAAAGCTTATTATAACCTGCATCGGAATTGGAATCATCCTGTTGACGCTTCACTCCTGTAAGAAGAGTTTCATCAACGGCGATTCAAAAGAGCTTGTATCCGGTTCTTATCTTACGCTTACCAAAACCATCAACGGCAACCTCGATTTCAGCAGTCCCACCGCTACCGTGTCCATACAGGTGGGCAGCAAGGGCGACCCCGTGGCATCTGTTAATATATTTGCGGCTACCGGCGATGCGCTGGATTCCACCACCTGGAAACTGATTAAAACAGTCGCTTATACCGAAGGCATGACATTGGTGGTGAGCACTGCCGAGCTGGCCAAAGCGCTGTTGCCGGCGTCCATTGCACCCGGAACGCAATATGTATTGCAGAACGAAGTGGTCACAAAAGACGGGCGCAAATTTTCTGCGCTCAATACGCCGACCAACTTTACCTCGTTTCCCGCGTATAATTTCGCATTGAGCTGGAACGCCACCGCCGTCTGTGCTTTTACACAGGCATCTTCTACAGGTACTTATAAAGTGGTGAAGGACGACTGGGCCGACTTCAACGTGGGCGATCTCATAACGGTAAGCGCAGGTCCCGATGCCGGCTCTATCCAGTTCCTGGCCTATCCCTCGCTGGCTTACGGCGGCACCAACAGGCAGCCATGGATAGTGAAAGTAGACGCCGCCAGCGGCGCGGCCACCATGGCTACACAATATATTGGCGATTATCCCGGTACGCCCAATACCAAAGGCGCCGCCACCGGTTTTGTGTTTTCATGCACAGGCGTCATTTCCCTGAAAGTGGATGTAAACTATGGCGGTACCCTGTATGCAGGTAACCAGTTTACGTTGCAGAAGCAATAAACATACATTATATAATAGCAGCACCCGGATACCTGATAATGGTATCCGGGTGCCTTCGCCGGTCAACCCGTTGGAATTCGTCGATACAGTTTAACGATTGACCGGGAATGACCGCTCGTAAAAAAAAACCTTGCATAATTTTGTTGTTGATTATTTTTTTTAACGTATATTTAAATAACAGTACTAGATAACTTGATTTATTGCCTCGCGTACTTCCTGCTTGCTTATACGATAATTTTCCTTACCAACAGATTGCGTTAACCAACTAACAACCGAGCATTTCCGGCCTGGTCACAGGCATGGTCGTGCCCAGCATATTTGAGCTTTTTTTAAAACACAACACATGAGAAAACTACTGCTTATGACAGGCATCGGCATGCTTGTATGCGAGATGCTATTTGCCCAAACCGCCGGTATATCCGGTAAGGTTACAGATTCCAAAGATGGCTCCCCGCTTCCGGGAGTGACTATCAAAATCAAAGGTGGCGGCGCTACAGTCACCAATCCCGACGGCAGCTTTGTTCTTAACATTCCTAAAGAGGAGGTCACCGTCGAAGTCAGTTTCATTGGTTATTTCAGTAAAGTAATGAAGGTGGTTAAAGGACAGGCCCTGAATGTAGGGCTTGACTTTGATCCCAAATCGCTCAGCGAAGTGGTGGTAACCGGGGTAGGGGTGGCCACCAGCAAGAAAAAGCTGGGTATTTCTGTCGAAAGTATTACGGCCGACAAACTGCCTGCTCCTCCCAATTCCTA